>BNJS01001899.1_pt1 | contig 189448 bp, 224 predicted proteins | sample 8540461 | NCBI WGS metagenome assembly BNJS01 (sample SAMD00202454, study PRJDB9452) | human saliva metagenome | isolation source: human saliva | place: Japan
TACGGATACGCATTGTGTTTGTACGAACAGCTTCACCAAGTGGCACACCTGCAACGATAACGATATCGTCACCAGATTCTACAAGACCTGCTTCAACTGCTTTACGTTCAGCGATTTCGAACATATCATCAGTTGATGATGGAGCTTCAGTCAACATTGGGATAACACCCCAGTTCAACATCAATCCACGCTCTGTCAATTCGTCGAATGTCAATGCCAAGATATCAGCATTTGGACGGTATTTAGAAATCAAACGAGCTGTGTGACCAGTCTTAGTAAGGGTCACAACCAATTTGATATTCATTGAGTTAGTAGCGTCTTTAACAGCTGAAGCCATAACTTCTGTCTTAGAGTTACGTTCGAAAGTATCTGAGTTCAAACGTCCGTATTCGTTAAGAAGAGTTTGTGCGTTCTTGTCAATTGTAGCCATTGTTGTTACTGACTCAAGTGGGTATTTACCATTTGCTGACTCACCTGAAAGCATAGTTGCGTCAGTTCCGTCGATAACAGCGTTAAATACGTCTGATACTTCTGAACGAGTTGCACGTGGTTTTTCAGTCATTGTTTCAAGCATGTTTGTTGCTGTGATAACAACTTTACCCGCTGCGTTCACTTTAGTGATGATCATTTTTTGGTAAACTGGAACCATTTCGAATGGTACTTCGATACCCATGTCACCACGAGCGATCATGATTCCATCAGCAGCTTCAATGATTTCATCCAAGTTATCGATACCTTGTTGGTTTTCGATCTTGGCGAACAATTGAACATGACCGTTACCAGTTTCTTCACAGATGGCACGAACTTCGTTCACGTCTTTTGCAGTACGTACGAATGAGATCGCGATGAAGTTGATACCTTGTTCCAAACCAAAACGGATATCATCGTTATCGCGTTCAGCAAGAGCTGGGAAAGGAATTTCGTATTAGGGATGTTCACACCTTTTTGTTTAGCGATCACACCGTCATTTTCAACTTCACAAACGAATTCACGAGTTGCGTCGTCTTTTTCTACAACACGAAGACCCAATTTACCATCGTCAACCAATACTTGGCGACCAACTTCAACGTCATCGTAGATATCAAGGGCACCTGCAACGTTCAAAGCAATCACTTCACGAGTTGATTTGATTCCTTGTTTAGTTGCAACACGGATTTTTTCACCAGTTTTGTATGAATACTCCTTAGCTTCACCTTCGAACAATTCAGTACGGATTTCTGGTCCTTTAGTATCAAGAAGGAAACCAACTTTTTTACCTGCAAGTTTTTCTGCAAGTTTAACAGTTGCCATACGTTCACCTTGTTCTTGGTGGTCACCGTGTGAGAAGTTGAAACGGAAAGTGTTAGCTCCTGCTTCAATCAATTTAGCGATGTTTTGTGCTGAAGCTTCAACGTCAAGTTTTTCACCCCAATATCCGTCATCACCAAATTTTTTACCACCACGGATTTCTACCGCAGGACCTAAGGTTGCAACGATTTTTACACGTTTGTTCATGATTTCTATGACTCCTTTTAAAATACACTGTCTTTTTAGACAAATTTTAACAAATAACTATTAAATAGAAGATAAGCTACGGTTCAACTCTGCAAGGTTCAAGTCAGCCTTGTGAGGGTTGTTCACTTTGATTTTACCGTCTTCAGTCAAGCTAAAGAGAGCACCTTCTTCTGCACTACCAAGAATTGGGTTTTCCACCATTTGTTCATTGCGGATACCAACAGCTACACCACCGATACCAGCTTTCAACAACTTAACAGCATGTGCACCCAAACGTGAAGCAAGAACACGGTCACGCGCAGTAGGTGAACCACCACGTTGGATATGTCCAAGTTCAGTTACACGAAGATCGCTTGTATCTCCAGCATCTTTCAAAGCTTTACCAAATTCAGCAGCAGACATTACACCTTCAGCAAGGACGATGATGTTGTGTGTACGACCTTTTTCGTAGCCCTTCTTGATGCTTTCAACGACATCCTCGATAGCAAAGTCTTCTTCTGGAATGATAATTTCATCCGCACCAGAAGCAATCCCAGACCAAAGGGCGATATCCCCGGCATGACGTCCCATTACCTCGATAACGAAAGTACGATGGTGACTAGATGATGTATCGCGGATCTTATCAATCGCGTCCATAACAGTTGTAACAGCTGTATCAAATCCGATTGTAAAATCTGTACCAACGATATCATTATCAATTGTCCCAGGAAGTCCTACAGCTGGGAAGCCATGTTCTGTCAAACGCATCGCACCGTGGTATGATCCATCACCACCGATAACGACGACACCTTCGATTCCATGTTTCTTCAACTGCTCGATCCCTTTTAATTGACCTTCGCGTTCAGCAAATTCAGGATAGCGAGCTGAATGAAGCATCGTTCCACCACGAGAAATAATATCTCCAACTGATGAAGCATCCAATTGATGGATATCACCAGCAACCATACCAGCGTATCCATTATAGATACCAAATACTTCCATTCCTTCAGAAATTGCTTGGCGAACAACTGCACGGATAGCGGCATTCATTCCAGGGGCATCTCCACCACTGGTTAAAACAGCAATACGTTTCATTTCGTTATCTGCTCCTTTTTTCTTTAACATTCCTATTAATTATAACACAAAGAAACGCAAAATTCTCCTATTTTCCATAGATTTTACCGATAAATCGTTTTCATAGCAATGCTTGCCAACTCATTTTCTAGTTGCTCGTTTTTTTGGACAGATAATCCTTTTAATTGAATGGTTTTTTTCTCATCCTCATAGCGAATGACGACGGGGTAAGGTCCCGGAAATTCCTTCAAGATATCCAGCACCTTACGATCATCCTCATGATCGAGTAATTGGATCCAAAAACGTTCGTTCGTCGCTTCTTGAACTTCTGCCAAAACCATTTGAAGGCGTCCATCACGTGCCTGTATCCTTCCTTTAAGGTAATAGAAGCCCTTTTCTTTGATTGTCTTACCATATTGACGATAAGTCTCTGGAAAGAGGGTGACATCCAATTTCTTACGTAAATCAGACACCTGTAGGAAGGCCATGTTTTCTCCATTTTTAGTTCGGATAGTCCGAATAGACTGGACTTCAACTAAGACGGTAGCTTGTTCTCCTTCACTAAGAGAATAGATGGGACGAATAGATTCTGAACTAGTAGCCGCAATTTCTACTAAAGGATGAGGGCTAAGACCAACACCAATGATAGCCTGCTCCATCTCATATTTCAGCCTTGCTGAAATCTTTGGCCTCTATCCAAGAATAGTTTGTTTCTCCAAAGAGACTCCCTAACTCATCCGCAAAGACAAATAGATTCGGTAAATTCTGGAGAACTTTTTTTCTATTTTTTTCAAAGCCATCAAACAGGCCTAACTCTACCAAAGGAGTCAGGAGAGGCAGTTTGTGATACTGCATCGGCAATCGTAAAATAAAATCCTCAATGCTCACAAAGGGGCGGTTTTCAATAATCCAATAAGCTAGGTCCTTTGGAAGACCCTTAATATTTTTCATTCCCAGGTAAATCTTTTGGTCTTGAAACTTGTCCTTATACGGAATCGTATTGATGGATAAAGGTGCCAATTGAAAATCGAATTGAAGAGCATCTGTTAGGTAGTCACTACTAGAATAATTGAGCATGACATCAAAAAAGACATCTGGATAGTGGGCCTTGAAATAAGCTAACTGGAAGGCCAAGGCTGAGTAGGCATAGGCGTGTGATCGGTTAAAACCATAACCTGCAAATTTTTCCATGATAGCAAAGACCTGCTTAGCTTTTACTTCACTATGTCCCAACTGAATAGCTCCTTGCACAAAATCATCTTCCATCCGGTGCATTTCAGCTGCATTCTTTTTCCCCATGGCCCGTCGAAGAATATCGGCTTTCCCAAGACTAAAACCTGCAAAGGTCTGAGCTACCTGCATAACCTGCTCCTGGTAGAGCATAATGCCATAAGTAGGCGTCAAAATCTTTTCCAGGCTCGGGTCAATCATATCGATCCTTTCTTTCCCATGCTTGCGTTTGACAAAATTATCAATATAGTCACTAGCCCCTGGTCGATTTAAGGACGTCGTCGCAACGATCTCTTCAAAACAATTGGGTTGAACTCGTCTAAGCAAACGAATCGCTCCTGACTGCTCAAATTGGAAAATCCCTTTTGTATCCCCCGCTGCGAACAAGGCTAAGGTTTCTGGATCTTCTAAGGGAATCGCTTCAATTTGGATATCTTCTTGATACTTTTCCCAGACTCCCTCCTTCATCCGTTGAGCAAAGGTTAGATTTCGAAGCCCCAAAAAGTCCATTTTAAGCAGGCCATTGGCCTCTACACCGTGTGCATCATATTGGGTCAAGTTCATATCCTCTCCCATTTTAAGAGGAATCTGATTGGTCAGATCGTCATCACTCATGACCACACCCGCTGCGTGAATGGAAGTTTGGCGCGGTTGACCTTCGATTTTCTTTGCGATTTCAAATCCTTTACGGTATTCTGGTCGACTTTGGATGGCTTGTCGGAAGGATAGATTTTTCTCGTAGGCAGTGGTGAGGGTGTCCCGGAAGCCGATTCGTTTGGTCAAATTAGTTAACTCATATTCTGGTGTCCCAAAGCGCTTAAAAACGTCTCGAATGGCCTGCTTAGCTCCAAAAGTTGAAAAAGTAACAATTTGGGCCGCATGTGGACTACCGTAGCGGTCTCTCACATAACGAATGAATTCTGGTCGATAGACATCTGGAATATCAATATCGATATCGGGCATTGTGTAGCGTTCTAAGTTCAAAAAACGCTCAAAGAGGAGCTGGTTTTTAACAGGATCAATTCCTGTGATGTTTAGCACGTAAGCTACCAGACTCCCAACTGCCGAACCACGCCCCATTCCCATATAGTAGCCTTGGCTACGACCAAAGCGCAACAAATCCCAGACAATCAAAAAGTAATCATCAAATCCCATTTGATGGATCACCGACAATTCATTAGCTAAGCGTTCTTGATAGGCATCTTGGTCCAGGTCCTTTTCCTTCAAACCGGCTTGCGCCAACTCCCTTAACTCATCTACAGCTGGACGTTCCGGATTAAAGCGAGGAAGCTTCAATTCTGTGTCAATATCGTAATGCACATCTGCAAGGACCTCTTCCAAATGCTTGATACTACCTGGATAATTGTGGTCAAAGGCTTCTTTTAACTTTTCTGGTGAGAGGAAGACCATCGTTGGATCAACTGCTCCTATCTCTCTCAAGCTACTATTTTCTCGGATAGCATGGAGCATCTGTAAACTTTCCAAATCCTCTGTCGAGAAATAGCGCACCGTATGAAGAGGGAAAACAGGACGAGGCAAATCCTTCGTCGGGGTATCTGGGAAGACAGCAATCTCATACTCTACTCCCAAGTCTAGAAATTCAATCCCCTCAAAATAAGGAACTAGAATGGCTAGATCTGCCAACAAATGCTGGAAAGCCTCCCAATCACTGGTCCCCATCATCTTCAAGGTTGAAATCTTCATTAAATTTTTATAACCTTGTGTCCCCAAAGCGATTAGTCGGATGGATAAGGGGCCTTCCGAAAGCTGAACTTCCAGATCTAGACCCAAAACAGCACCCATTCCAGCCTTTTTGCATTCTTCTAAAAATTCATAAGCACCATATAGATTATCTACATCCATGAGACCAATCTGTTGGTAACCCATTTCTTTTGCGCGCTGAATATAGTCTCGAATAGAAACTAAACTGTCCATAAAGGTATAAACCGATTTTGTGTCCAGCTGTGTAATCACCCTGATCTCCTTCTTATCCGTTCTTTCCTTCTATTATACAGGAATTCAGGTAAAGAAGAAAATAATATTCTTTCTCTCCTTTTTATAAATTGAAGCTCGAACCTTTCCTACTTTTTAAAATGGAAAACAGGAAATTCCTTTAAGGAATTGACCAATTGAATCATTCATGATATAGTTGAAAAACGAATTGTAAGTTTATGAAAATTTGAAAAAAATTACTTTATTTTTTCATCTTCTCCCTTTATCCAGAAGTGAAAACTGCTTCAATTCGATAAACGGTTTTTTATTTTAAAATTACTATTAGTTCATTTGGAGGAATACCTATGTCAATTCAGTCATCTCAAAAGGAGAAGGATAGTAAGTCAGATAATGGAATGGTCCGAGGACTGCAAAACCGACATGTCCAACTAATCGCTATCGCTGGAACGATTGGAACTGGCCTCTTCCTTGGTGCTGGTCGATCTCTCAATCTGACGGGCCCATCTATCATCCTTGTTTACCTCCTGACCGGAGTGTTCATGTATCTCATGATGCGTGCTATTGGGGAGATGCTCTACATGGACCCTGACCAACACACCTTTATCAACTTTATTTCTAACTATTTAGGAAAAGGTTGGGGCTATTTCTCCGGTTGGTCTTATTGGCTCTCTCTCATCTTTTTAGGGATGGCAGAAATTACCGCTGTCTCTGATTTATTCAATTCTGGTTTCCAAATTGGCCCGCCTGGCAAATCCAAATCATCTTTCTTATTCTCCTGAGTTCTGTTAACTTAATTGCCGTCAAGGTTTTTGGAGAAGTAGAATTCTGGTTTGGCATGATTAAGATAATTACCATTCTTGCCTTAATTGCTACATCTATTTTTATGCTAGTCACCCATTTTGAAACTCCTGTTGGACATGCCAGTCTCTCCAATATAACAACCGGCTTTCAGCTCTTTCCTAAAGGATGGGTCAGTTTTGTTATGACCTTCCAGATGGTCTTTTTTGCCTATCAGGCTATTGAATTTGTTGGAGTAACGACTTCTGAAACAGCAAACCCTCGCACCGTTCTACCAAAGGCCATCAAGGAAATTCCGATCCGAATTGTCGTTTTTTTACGTTGGAGCCTTATTGGCACTGATGGCCATTGTTCCTTGGCAACAACTTCCTGAAAACAAATCACCCTTTGTTATGGTATTTAATATGGCGGGGATTAAATGGGCGGCTGCCTTCATCAATTTCGTAGTCTTAACTGCTGCAGCGTCCTCACTAAATTCAACCCTCTATTCAACTGGACGCCATCTCTATCAACTCGCTAAAGAAACCCCTAATAACAGAGTCATGAAAGCCCTCCATTGGATCGTTTGTCTCGCCTTGGAATCCCTAGCCGAGCGATCATTTTCTCTGCGATTATTGTAGCAATTTCGGCCTTAATCAATGTCCTTCCGAGTGTGTCAGATGCCTTCTCACTCATTACCGCTTCTTCATCAGGTGTCTACATTGCCATTTATATCTTGACCATGCTAGCTCATTTGAAATACCGCAAGTCCAAAGACTTTCTTCCAGAAGGTTTTGTCATGCCTGCCTACAAAATTCTCAATCCTGTTACCATCCTCTTCTTTCTCTTTGTCTTCGTCTGTCTCTTCCTACAAAAATCAACTGTTATTGGTGCGATTGGAGCAAGCATTTGGATTCTTCTCTTTGGAATCTATAGTAACTGGAAACATAAAAACTAAAAGAACTCCCCGTTAGAAATACCTTCCATCGGGGAGTTTTCCAATTTTCAGACATAAAAAAAACAAGTTATCTCACTTGTTTCCTTTAATTACGGAAGACATGGGATTCGAACCCACGCACGCTTTTACACGCCTACCGCGTTTCCAACACGGCCTCTTAAGCCTCTTGAGTAATCTTCCAAACTAGTATCCATTATACGGAAAAGAAGGACCCCTGTCAACTAAAAAATAGGTAGAACCCAATCCAACACAATAAGTAAAAAACCGGAAGAGGCTATCCTTAATAAAAAAAAACACCGATTACTCGCTGTTTCTAATAGATATATGGAGCCGGTGGGAGTCGAACCCACGTCCAAACACCTGCTAACATATTTGTCTACAACCATAGGTTATGTATTATTTTAACAGTCCCTCGACACATAACTCAAGCCTAGGAACTGCGAGTCTATCAATCTCTTATCAAGCTGCTAGACAAAGCTTGATCGTATCTCGCTAATCATAAGACCTGTCATCAGACGCGAGCAATCCGAATCGGGTCACGCCTGCTGGTTTTTAGGCAGCTAGAGCGTAAGAAGTGTTATTTTTTGCAGTTATATTTAACTGAGCGTTTACGTCGCCACACGAGTCGCAAAATATGCCTCATAATGCCTGTCGAATCCGTAACGACCCCAAAATGATATATTTCAGTTTACCATTTTTTACGTAAAATGGCAAAAGAAAAAGAGGAAGTGCTTCCTCTTTCACTTTTATTGCAAGTTCAATTTATATTTGGTGACATAGCGGATTGTGAAGTACATCGGTATAATCTTCACAATTTCATAAATATAAGCTGGAATGAAATTAACAATATCCAAGTCGTCTAAAGTACTAGAGGTTAACAGTTTCAAAATAGACAGGGAATCAAGGTTCACAACAGGTAGTAGTTGTCCAATCAAACTCAGTCCAACCCAAAGGACAAAACCAATCACAATAGCCATCACAATTCGACTGTTGCTAAAGAGATGTCCAAGGGCAATCGCACAGTAAAGGAGCAAAATACCGGAAAGGGTGGTTAATAAATAATAGACTATAAATTGAATGATAAAAGAAGCTCCAAGATAGTCCATCATGGATCCTAAAATTTCAAACACATTCGTACCCTGGGATGTCCCAATAATGGCACTAACAATTGAAGAGGATAGGATAACAGTAAGAAAGCAGAACAGCGTCCAAATAAAAAGCTGTAAAAAAATCTTAGCTAATAAGATGGAATGGGAGCCAACTGGGAGAGTCCATGTCAGATAGCCCTCTCGACCAAAAAAATATTATTATAAAAAAACGACGGATGATAATAAAAAAAGTTGGTTAAGTTTAGAGCCACCATTCCAGCAAAGAAAATTCCAGTCATTACCAACTGGATAATTATTTTTGGTGTTATTGGAGATAAAAGATGCTCCCGTAACCACATTTGATCCGATAACTCCCATGAAGATGGATAGTACCAAGCAACCCCCAGCTACAATCAAATACCATTTTTGAAGTTGCTTTTTAATTCATATTTCATTAATTTTCCAAACATAAAAGACTCCTAATACATTCTAAATTGTTCACGGAAGATGGCATCAATCGATTTACCATATTGGTTTCGAAGTACTGTTGTATTTTCATGCAACATGATCCGTCCTTGATTGATGAAGAGTGCCTCATCTAACACTTGTTCAACGTCCGCAATCAAGTGGGTTGAAATTAGAACAGATGAATTTGGTCGACGATTTTGGATAATAGTTCTCAGGATGTAATCCCGTGCAGCCGGATCCACACCACCAATTGGTTCGTCAAGAATATAGAGATCTGCCTCACGACTCATGACTAAGATTAACTGAACTTTTTCCTTATTCCCTTTCGACAACTGTCTTAAGCGTTGCTCTGGACGCAATTGTAAGTCCGTAAGTAATTTGTGGGCACGCGCTACATTGAAGTCTGAATAGAAGTCTTGGAAGAAGCGAATCGCCTCGGATATTTTCATATTCTCATCCAAGTAGGTTGTATCAGGTAGGTAAGAAATCACCTTCTTTGTTTCAATAGAAGGCCTTTGTCCATGAATATAGACATTCCCACTAGTTGGTTGCAACAAACCGTTTATTAATTTAATAATGGTCGTTTTCCCACTTCCGTTTGGACCAAGCAAACCAATAATACGACCAGGTTGGATATTCACGCTTACATCATATAAGGCCGTATGTTTACCATACAGTTTTTGAACATGATCTAAATAGACCAAAGGATACTGTGTCATATAATTCTCCTTAAATTGATTATTACTATATTATAACGTTCCTACAAATTGATTGCAACATTTTATAAAGAAACGTTACAGAATTGTAAGGTTATTTCATCTTCAAAATAAAGGTCATACAAAAAGGAGGCCCTACCTCCTTTTCTTTTTCTATTTAATCCCTAAGGCAATTCTAGCATAACGGCTCATCTTTTCAACCGTCCAAGCTGGGTACCAAACCAATTTCACATCAACCTTGGTGACTTCATCCATTCCAGTTAAGGCGTCATAAATTTGATCGGTCAACAAGTCTGCCAAAGGACAACCCATAGTCGTTAAGGTCATATCAATCTCTGTTGCACCAGTTTCACCATCGAAACGAATCTCGTAAACCAGGCCAAGATTGACAATATCAATTCCTAATTCTGGGTCAATGACTTGTTCCAGATTTTCAAGAATACGGTTTTTAATTTGTTCGATTTCTTCTGTCGTATAACTCATTCTTCACTCCTTCTTCACTTAGCTCAAGCTGATGAAGAATTTTTTTGTTTGGGACCAGTCTCTACATTCAACTAGTCCTTCATAAGATTTTCCTAACCGGCCTCGCTTTTAAATTTCTTAGTTTGGGTTGGACCAGGGTCGCTTTTGCATGTCTAGGCGACCGTTAAAAAGGTCCACAGGATCTAGACCACTCTCTTGTTTTTGGGTGGCCGTTAAAAAGAGCCACAGGATCTAGACCACTTTCTTGTTTTTGGGTGGCCGTTAAAAAGATCCACAGGATCTTTTTAATCCTCAATAAAATCTCGTAATGGTTTGCTTCTGCTTGGGTGGCGGAGTTTGCGGAGGGCTTTGGCTTCAATTTGACGGATCCGTTCACGTGTCACGTTAAAGACTTTTCCTACATCTTCCAAGGTCCGCATTTTCCCATCATCTAAACCGAAACGAAGACGCAAGACGTTTTCTTCCCGGTCGGTAAGGGTATCGAGGACTTCATCCAATTGTTCGCGTAGAACCACACGAGTGGTATAGTCTACTGGATTTTCAATCACTTCATCTTCGATGAAATCTCCCAAATGGCTATCGTCTTCTTCCCCGATTGGAGTTTCCAAAGAAACAGGCTCTTGGGCAATCTTCAAGATTTCACGCACCTTATCTGGCGTCATATCCATGCGTTCAGCAATTTGTTCCGGTGTTGGATCTTGTCCCAATTCTTGCAAGAGATTGCGTTGCTCACGAACCAACTTGTTAATAGTTTCCACCATGTGAACAGGGATCCGAATGGTACGGGCTTGATCTGCAATGGCACGAGTGATAGCCTGACGGATCCACCAAGTGGCATAGGTAGAGAATTTAAAACCTTTGGTATAGTCAAACTTATCAACGGCTTTCATCAAGCCCATATTTCCTTCTTGGATCAAATCCAAGAATTGCATCCCACGACCAACATAGCGCTTCGCAATGGAAACAACCAAACGAAGGTTAGCTTCTGCAAGACGTTGCTTGGCTTCCAAGTCTCCTTGTTCCACCAAGATGGCCAATTCTTGCTCTTCTTCATTGGTCAAGAGAGGAACAACCCCAATTTCTTTGAGGTACATCCGTACAGGGTCGTTCACTTTAGCAGAATTGCTTCCAAGCAATTCCTCATCCGTCAACTCTGGTTCTTCCTCTTCGTTGTTCAAGACACGCGCACTTGGGTTTCCTTCCTTGTCCGTAATTGAGATACCTGCATCTTGGATTCGTTGCAATAAATCTTCAATCCCATCGGCATCCAAGGTAAAAGGAATGACCAATTGATCATTGATTTCATCATCTGTTGCAGTACCACTTTTTTTATGACTACGAATAAACTCTGCAATTTGGACATCTAAAGTTGTGATATCTTTTTGTTCTTTCGCCATTCCTACTCCATTCTTCTTTTTTGAGCGATTAAGCGCTCTAGTTCCAACAAAGCCTGATCCGCATCTCCACTGTGAGAGGCTTCTCGGACTTTTTTTCCTATTTGTTGACTTTCTTTACGGAGAAGTTCCCGATTTCTCGTTTTTTCCACTTCTTCCAACTCATTCTCCGCTATTTCATCCGGTAAATTTTCTTCTAGCATCAGATACCAGGCCCGTTGCACTTCCTCTGTCTGCTCTGACAAATCCTGCGATGTCACTTCTCCATTTTGACAAAGAAGTTGGTACAAGGTTTGCAAGGCAGGGGTATCAAATGAAAAATCTGTTCGAAGACGATATTCATTCAAAACATAAGGAAAGTCCTTCATCCGATGAAGGAGATGATTCTCAGCCCGAACCAGGCGAGGCAGTTTTTTTTGCACGACAGTTGGACTAGCAACTGGAGCCTGTGTCTGAATTTTCCCTTGCTCCTGACGCTGGCTACGCATCTGAAGTCGACTAGCATTAACCGTCTGTTCTACCTGCAAATAATCAAAGTCGACCAAGAGATCGGCTAATTTATAAATGTAGGTGTTTTGTGCCGTTACAGATGGCGTCTGAGCAATTAAGGGAGCCATTTTTTCGACAAATTCAATCTGCGCCTGCAAATTTTCAATATTGTCTGGCTTCCAATAATCCATGAGAAACTCTACCCGACTGAGACGTGTTTTTTCCAATAAGTCCGCCAAAGCTTGAGGAGAATTCTTATTGAGATACTCGTCTGGGTCCATCTGATCAGGAATCTGGACGACCTCTACCTCCTGTTTCCAGGACCTCCAAAGCCTTTGCTGTCGCCAGCCTTCCCGCTTTATCCCCATCATAGGCCAAGATAACCTTTTTGGTAAATTTGCTCAGATGGGCCACATGTTCCTGCGTGAGGGCTGTCCCCATGGAAGCAACGGCATTCTCAATCCCAGCTCGGTAAGCTGCGATGACATCCATGAAGCCTTCCATCAAGTAAAGCTCATGGTTCTTCTTCGCAACTTGCTTGGCCTTATCCAAATGGTAGAGCTCATAACTCTTGTTAAAAAGGAGCGTACTGCGGCTGTTCTTGTATTTCCCCTGATGCTTTGTCCCTTCAGCTTGGTCACGCCAAAGTCGACCAGAAAAAGCAATAACTCGACCAGTATCGTCCGATAAGGGAAACACGATGCGATCTTGAAAAGCATCATACATAGTCCCCATATCACTAATATGAAAGAGACCCGACTCAGCCATAATATTTTCTGAAAACTTTCCAGAAACACTCTGATACAGATAATTCCCTTCTGCTGGTGCTAGGCCTATTTGAAAATGCCGAAGCACCTCATCATCAAGTCCTCGATCATAAAGGTATTGCCGAGCATCCTCTCCCATCTTTGTCGTCATCAGGATCGCATGATAGAATTTGGCAGCCTCTTGATGAATCTCATAAAAGGGGTGTTTCCCATCTGCTTGGTGTCCCCTGGACTGAGATGGAGCAAGAGCTTGCACTTGAATGCCTACCTGATCTCCAACAATTTGAACAGCTTCCATGAAGGAGACACCACGATAGTCTTCGATAAACTTAAAAACATCGCCTGATTTGCCACAACCAAAACAATGATAGAACTGTTTATCCTCGACTACATTAAAAGAAGGCGTCTTTTCACCATGAAAAGGACAGAGACCTAAAAAGTTTCGTCCTGCCTTTGTCAATTGAACGACTTCTCCGATTACATCTACAATATTCACACTGTTTTTAATTTCTGAAATCAGTTGTTTGTCAACCATAAACAGTGCCTCCATTTTACCATAGAATATCATTAACTATTTTAAACTAATTTTTGTCAATTGTAAATCATTCAGATTGATTTTCATCCTATTTTTCCACATCTTTCCACACTTTCTAGAATCAACAGTTTGCTTAAATCAACTTTTTAAAAAAATTTGAGCATATTTATTGAATACGAAAAAAATTTCAGTTATACTATGCTCTGTAAAAATTTATTATGAAAGGACATATTTAGGATATGTTAAAAGATTTGAAAGCTTTTCTCCTTCGTGGGAATATTGTTGACCTTGCTGTCGCAGTCGTTATCGGAGCTGCATTTGGAGCTATCGTAACATCATTTGTTAACGATATCATCACTCCACTTATTTTGAACCCAGCTATGAAGCTGCTGGTGTTGAAAAGATTGCACAATTGTCATGGAACGGTGTTGCTTACGGTAGCTTCTTGAGCGCTGTTATCAACTTCCTTGTTGTTGGTACTGTTCTTTTCTTCGTAGTAAAAGCTGCTGAGAAAGCTCAAAACCTTGGTAAAAAAGAGGAAGCTGCTGAAGAAGAAGCTGCTCCTACTCAAGAAGAGTTGCTTGCTGAAATCCGCGACTTGCTTGCAAACAAATAATCAGATAAAAAGACCCGATCTTCAAAAAAGAAGATCGGCTTTTTTTGTCTTCGCTTGAACAAGAGAAACAAAAAACAGACCGGAGTCTGCTTTTGTATTCAATTAGAATTTTTTACGTTTACGAGCTGCTTCTGATTTACGTTTACGTTTTACAGAAGGTTTTTCATAGAATTCACGTTTGCGTGTTTCTTGAAGAGTACCAGCTTTAGTAACCGCACGTTTGAAACGACGAAGAGCATCGTCAAGAGATTCATTCTTACGTACTACTGTTTTTGACATGTTTTTCACTCCCTTCAAGCCTAAAATCCTACTAATTTTATCACAGATGAGGAGTCTTGTCAAGATATTTTCACAGTTTTTTCTTACTAACAAAATATAAAAGACCATCTTTAAAAGCACTTGTAGATGATCATAAATCTATTATATATAGTTAATGATACAGCCTTACGATTTAGTCTTAATAAAATGCTTAACCAAGCAGATAACTGGAATCACTGTCACAAACATGTACAATAGACGGAATTAAACTAATTCTTCTCCCCTCAACATTTCGTTCACAGTCCCAAGGATGTAAAGATCTAGACCGAAATCCAAGTTTAGACAAATCCTGTATATTAGTAGAGGAACATTACCGTAAGAAAACTATCTGAACAAGTAATTTCTGGGCCTTTACTACTTGATAATTATATTCCTTCCTCATTTTTGGTACTACATACAAGAAAAAACTTTTCGCAGATTTCTACGAAAAGTTTGTTATATTATTTATAAAGGAAGCTAAAGAGGGCAATGGCAACGATTGCAGCCAAGATTGGTGCTACAACAGGTACCCAAGCGTACCACCATTTTGAATCTCCCTTGTTTTCACCCAATACAGATTTTGGAAGGAAGGCGTGAACCAAACGAGGACCAAGGTCACGTGCAGGGTTCAAACCAGGTCCTGTAGGACCACCAAGTGATGTCACCAAAGCCATAACGAGGAATCCAAGCGCCAAGTGAGCCACTCCTAAACCAGGAGCATCTGCTTGAGCCAAGGCCAATTTTGCTGCTGTTGAATTCGCATCAAAAATTCCACCTTGCTCAGTAGCAGCTTTTTGGGCTAGACTAGCAACCTCTGCACCAAAGAAATTTTTCGTTAATCCAAGTGCAGCAAAGAAAAGGACGAATGATCCAGCAAACTCGTTGATGAAACCATTGATACTAGCTGCCTTACGTGATTCAGGAGTTCCTTTATCCAAACTAGAAATGGTTGAAAAAGTTCCCAAAATGTTGTTTGGATTTTCAGTCTGAAGGTAGTATGGACGGTGAGTCGCAACGACAACCAATTGTCCAAACATCGCTCCAAGAACTTGAGCAACGATGTAGTACAAAACATTTTCCCATGGGAAAAGTCCGCTAACTGCAAGTCCAAGAGTAAAGGCAGGGTTGATATGGTTTCCTGAGACATTTCCAAACATCAAGGCTGGAATCATTACACCCATTCCGTATCCGATTGCAATCACAAGCCATCCACTTTGATGACCCTTAGTACCCTTTAATTCTACGTTTGCAACGGCACCATTTCCTAAAATAATCAATAAAGCTGTTCCAAGAAATTCGGTAGCAACTTTAACCCAAAAATCAAATTGCATTTTTGTATAATCTCCTTATAAATAAAAAAATAATAATAATTTATTCTATCAGAATATTTAACACTTGTAAATAAAGTGAACATTATTTTTATAAATTATTCCCAGGATTTATCCCACTCTATCAGTGTAACCTTCTTACTTTCTATTTATGTCCGAATTATGTTACAATATGTCTAGTTACACATCACAAAGGAGTTCTCATGTCTGAAATTTATGACATTACCATTATTGGAGGTGGGCCTGTAGGGCTCTTCGCCGCCTTCTATGGCCATATGCGTCAAGTAAAAGTCAAATTGATTGATTCCCTTCCCCAACTAGGTGGCCAACCCGCTATTCTCTACCCTGAAAAACGAATCCTGGATGTTCCTGGTTTTACCAACCTAACAGGGGAAGAATTGTCCCAACGGTTGATCGATCAATTAGAAACATTCGAGACCGACATTTGTTTGAATGAAACTGTTTTAGCTATCGATAAAAATGAGGACCATTTCCTTATAGAGACCACAAAAGCTCAGCATTATAGTCGTGCTGTTATCATTGCGATGGGAGGTGGCGCTTTTAAACCACGGCCATTAGAGGTGGATGGGGCTGAAGAATTTGAAAACGTCCACTACCATGTTTCAAATATCCAACAATATGCTGGTAAACAAGTTGCCATTCTTGGTGGGGGAGATTCTGCTGTTGACTGGGCCCTTGCCTTTGAGAAAATAGCGCCAACGACTCTAGTCCATCGTCGCGAGAATTTCCGAGCTCTCGAACACAGCGTTGAAGAATTGAAGGATTCTTCTGTCTCTATTAAAACCCCTTATATTCCTAGCCGTTTAATTGGAGAAAATGGCCGTGCTAGCCACCTGGAAATTACCAAGGTTAAATCAGATGAAATCCATTTACTCCCTATTGATGAACTCTTTGTCAACTACGGTTTTAAATCATCTGTTGGAAAATTGAAAGAATGGGGCTTAGACCTCCAACGCCATAAGATTCTCGTGAACCGCAAACAAGAAACCAGTCGCGAAGGAATCTACGCATGTGGCGACTGTTGCTTCTACGAAGGAAAAATCGACTTAATTGCTACCGGTCTGGGTGAAGCTCCTACTGCGGTAAACAATGCCATTAATTACATCTATCCGGATAAGAAAGTTCAACCAGTCCATTCGACTAGTTTGTAAGAAAAAACCTTTGAATCAAATGATTCAAAGGTTTTTTTCTTATAGTTCATCTAGCTCGTCAGCTATCTTATTGATTTTTCGCAAGCGATGATTGACGCCACTTTTGGTTAAGGGAGTCTTCAAGACATCCGCAATTTGCTGGATGGAATAGTCAGGATTCTGGATTCGAACATAGGCAACTTCCTGAAGCTCTACAGGAAGACCTCCCAAACCAATAGTATCCATAATTTTGACGATATTGTTAATGGTCTTCATACTAGCCGTTACTGTACGAGCAATATTGGCCATCTCAGCATTATTGGCTCGGTTGAGGTCATTTCGCGCCTCTCGCATCACCTTGACGGACTCAAATTCCTCTAAGGCATGATTAGCTTCCACCAAGATCAGAAAATCTATAATATCCTCCGCCCGCTGCAAATAAGTAATTGCCCCTTTTTTGCGTTCGATGGTCTTGGCATCCAACAAAAAGTGTTGCATCAGGCTGGCCAAGTCCTGGGCATGGTCAGAATAAACCGAACTAATCTCTAATTGATAGCGACCAGACTCGGGATCCTTGATGGTCCCACTAGCCAAGAAAGCCCCTCGCAGGTAGGCTCGACTCGCTTCGTCTTCTTCTAAGATTCTCGGATCAATCCCTGTCTCAATTCCAAAGAAGGAATCCGCTAAGTGTAAGTCAGCCAGCATCTCTTCCACTTTTTCATCAATAGAAACAGTATAGACTCGGTTCTTCTTCAAGTTTGTTTTTTGATGGTGACGAATATCGGATTTGACCTGATAAAACTCTAAAATCAATTCATAGATATGTCGGGCAATCTTAGCGTTTTCTGTCGTAAGAGATAAACTCAAGCCCCCCATACTTAATCCCAAACTGCCTGACATCTTAATCAGAGCAGATAACTCACTTTTTTCGAAGCGATGTAGGGTCAAAAGCTCCTCTTTTACTTTAATGGTGAAACTCATTTGACCACCTGTACAATTTGCATCAACTCATCTACCACGGCTTCTCCATCATGGAAGGCTCCACCATTTTCCAGACGAAGGAAATTAGAGGAAATGACTCGCGGTACTTGAGATGAGAGACCTGCAAAATCATGTTCTACTTGGACTAGGTATTCGTCGAATCGATTGGAATTCATATATTCCTGAGGAACTTTCTCAATATTCACCAAACAGTATCAATAAAGGGCTTCTTCAAGTGTTTATGAAGGACGGATACATGGTCACTATCCGTAAAGTGCTCTGTCTCACCACGCTGGGTCATGATATTGCAAACATAGGCGACATCTGCTTCGGTTTCAACTAAAGCCTGACCAATTTCTTCAATCACCAAATTTGGAAGAATAGAAGTAAAGAGGGAACCTGGACCTAAAACAACCAAATTACTTTCTAAAATAGCATCTACTACTTTTCGACTCGCTCTTGGAGTCTCATCATTATAGGTATTGGTGACATAGACATAATCAATCATACCCTCATGATGAGCAATCTCACTTTCCCCAGCTACTTCCGTACCATCTGTAAAAACTGCATGAAGTGTAAGGGGAGTGTCACTAGAAGGATAGATTTTCCCTGTTGTATGAAAGAACTTGGTCAATAATTGCATGGCATTATAGGTCGAACCTTGCATTTCAGAAATCCCCGCAATAATGAGATTGCCTAACGGATGCCCTGCTAGGGGGCCATCATCTTCTGCAAACCGGTATTGAAAAACTTTTTCATAAAAGCGGGGCATATCTGACATGGCCACCAGTACATTGCGTAAATCTCCTGGAGGTGTTAATTGTTGAATATTTTTACGAAGCTCCCCTGAACTTCCTCCGTCATCTGCTACAGTGACGATAGCTGTAATATCCACATCTTTCTTTCGAAGACTATCTAGGATGACTGAAATTCCTGTACCGCCTCCGATAACGGTCATTTTAGGTTTTCTCATGAGCGATTCACCGTTTCTTTCCTTCGGTCTTTGTCGCGATGACTCATATTAACTATCCAATCTTTAGCTAGATCCCGTCCAAGGCGAGCAGCAAAGGCAACCGAACGGTGTTGACCACCTGTACAGCCCATAGCAATGGTCAAAACAGACTTCCCTTCTCTCTTGTAGGATGGCAAAATTGGCTCAATTAAGTCATAGAGGTGACGATAAAAGTCTTCCGACTCTTGATGATCCATGACATAGTTATAGACTGCATCATCTAATCCCGTTTGATTCCGTAGCTCTGGTTGGTAATAAGGATTCGGTAGGAAACGAACATCAAAGACCAAGTCAGCATCCAATGGAAGACCATATTTAAAGCCAAAGGACATGACTTCAATCCTAAATTCTGGCTGACTATCCTGTCTGGAGAATTGCTCAGCAATCACTTTTCGAAGATTACGAGGAGTTAATTCCGTCGTATCAATGACATTTTGACTCATGTTTTTAAGTGGAGCCAAAAGTTCCCGTTCTAGGGTAATCCCATCTAAGACACGCCCATCCGCAGCCAGTGGATGGCTACGACGAGTCTCTTTGTAGCGAGCAACCAATTCACTATCGGTCGCATCCAAAAAGAGAATTTTAAAATCAATCCCTTCGTGGTTCTCTAATTCGTCTAAAATGGAGCGAATTTCTGCAAAGAAAGACCGACTACGCATATCTACCACTAAAGCTAACTTGTTGTTATCCATGGAGAGTTGAATCAACTCTATAAATTTTGGCAAGAGAGCTGGAGGCATATTATCAATGGTGAAATAGCCCATATCTTCGAAGGACTGAATAGCTACGGTCTTTCCTGCACCACTCATTCCTGTTACAATGACCAGTTGAATGGTCTTTTCTGTATCTGTCATCCTAATCACCTTTTCCTTACAAAAAAGGAGGAGGCATCATCTTTCCAGTTGGTCAGTCGATGGCTCTCACTCCAACATTCTTTACCCGAATGCATTCCTTTTATTGAGACTAAACTTCTGCAATGACTTCGATTTCGATTTTGACATCGCGTGGCAAGCGAGCCACTTCCACTGCAGAACGTGCTGGAAATTCACTTGAAAAAGCTGTTTTGTAGACCTCGTTAAAAGGTACAAAATCATTCATATCACTTAAGAAACAGGTTGTTTTAACTACGTGATCAAAGTCCGTTCCACCTTCCTCAAGGATAGCAGCAATATTCTTCAACACTTGTTGGGTTTGTTCTTGGATGGTTTCTCCAACAATTTCACCTGTTTCTGGTGAAAGCGGAACTTGCCCACTTGCAAATAAGAGATTACCCACAATTTTTCCTTGAACATAAGGTCCAATTGCTGCTGGTGCTTTGTCTGTGTGAATTGTTTTTACCATTTTCTTCTCCTGATTCCTAATTTTCACTGGATGCTGCTAATTTTTCCCGTTCTAAGCGTAACTTACGTTTGGGATTCAGCTTATTAAAGAGTTCTTCCAATTTTTCTGCATTCCAAACGTCTGCAGCAGAGACAAAATTTCCGTCTTTATCACGAAAGGATATAGGTTTATCTCCCATCTTCTTCTCCTCTTTAGCTCTAACTAGTCAACAAATTCAAATTCGAATTTACCGATACGTACGATATCTCCATCTTTGGCACCACGCGCACGAAGGGCTTCATCGACACCCATTCCGCGCAATTGACGCGCAAATTTCATGACAGACTCATCGCGATCAAAATTGGTCATATTGAAGAGCTTCTCTAGCTTATCACCGGACAAGATCCAAGAAGCATCATCATCACGATTAATCTCGAAGGCTGGTTGGTCCTCATCAAAGCCGTAATAAACTTCTTGATCTTCCATATCTTCTTCCGTGTAGAGCAAGAATTCTGGTGTTTTGTCTAATAAGTCTGCTGTTGCTTCTAACAAATTGTCCAAGCCTTGGTGCGCCAAACTAGAAATTGGGAAAATCTTTGGAAGCTCATCAAACTCGTCATAATTGGACGCCAATTTTTTCTTAAATTCTTTCAAATTTTCCTGGCTCTCCGGCATATCCATCTTATTTGCCACGATAATCTGAGGACGTTCCATCAAACGAAGATTATAAGTTTCGAGCTCTTTATTGATTTGAACATAATCTTCATAAGGATCGCGTCCTTCACTGGCTGACATATCGATGACATGCAAGATGACACGGGTACGCTCGATGTGACGAAGGAACTGGGTGCCTAGTCCCACTCCTTGGCTAGCCCCTTCAATCAATCCAGGAAGGTCAGCGACTGCAAAGGATTCACCCGATGGTGTCCGAACCATCCCTAAATTTGGAACGATGGTTGTAAAATGATAGGCTCCGATTTTTGGTTTGGCAGATGTAATCACACTGAGAAGGGTCGATTTCCCTACAGACGGGAATCCAACCAAACCAACGTCTGCTAAGACCTTGAGTTCTAATTCGAGTTCACGTTCCTGACCTGGTTCCCCATTTTCTGAAATCTCGGGAGCTGGATTTTTAGGAGTTGCAAAACGGATATTTCCTCGTCCTCCGCGACCGCCATGGGCCACAATGTACTCTTGGCCATTTTCAACCAAGTCCGTTATGACTTTTCCTGTCTCTGCATCTCGCACGGTAGTTCCTTGGGGTACTCGAACATAGAGGTCTTCTGCTCCTCGTCCGTGCATCCCTTTAGTCATACCTTTTTCACCAGATTGAGCCTTAAAATGGCGGTTATAGCGGAAGTCCATCAGGGTCCGTAGACCCTCATCGACTATGAAGATAACATTACCTCCGCGTCCGCCATCGCCTCCCCAAGGTCCGCCATTGGGAACATACTTTTCACGACGGAAGGCGACCATGCCATCTCCACCATTCCCAGCCTTGACCTTGATTTTGGCTGTATCTAAAAACATACTCATAATTTAACGTTTTCCTTTTATTAGCAAGTGCTACTTGGAATCCTCTTAGTAGGATAGTGCACCAAATGCTGCAGCAAAAATTGCTCCAACAGTTACAATTAACATAATCACGATGACCACCATGGTCAACTTTTCAAATAAAGTTTTTTTGCGTTTTCCATTATCTCCAAAAGCCACGTTTTTTACCTCTATTACAAAAAATTCATTTGCCTTATTTTACCATGAATGACGGCTTTTTTCAAACATGGTCTTCTTTTGTTGCTTCGAAAGATAGCTTGCAAAATTGATAATTACACAAGCACCTTCTCCAATTCAATCCTATTTAGTTTCCGTCATTATAGGGGATTTTGTTCAAAAAAAGACTGGACACTTATCCAGCCTTAATAGAAGATTCATGTTTAGGATTGTTTCTTAGAACGGAATATAACGAGTCCTAAGGCACATCCAAGTAGACCCATCCCATAGATAAGCGGAGTCATCTTTTCACCGGTACTTGGAAGAATTTTTTTCTTAACAGGTTTTGCTACTGCTTCTTCTCTTACAGAAGATGCTGATGAGCTTGATGAAGAGCTTGATCTAGATAAACTTGATGAGGAATGATAACTTGACGAAGATGATGTGCTTGATGAAGAACTAGAACTTGATGAAGACGATGAGCTTGATGAAGAACTAGAACTTGATGAAGATGATGAGCTTGATGAAGAACTAGAACTTGATGAAGATGATGAGCTTGATGAAGAACTAGAACTTGATGAAGATGATGAGCTTGATGAAGAACTAGAACTTGATGAAGACGATGAGCTAGGAGTCGGTGGCGTTTGTTCCTTCTCACCCAATCCTTCTCCAGATCCTGATTCCAATCGCAATTCGCGAGTTAAGCTACGCGGTTCTGGGAAATTGGTTGCTTTCCATGTTAGTGTATTATGAACAATATCCCCGACTTTTGTACCCGGAGCTACTTTTGTAGAATATTCAATATACATTGGCCAATTGTAGTTATCACCAAAATTAATGGTAAATCCAGTAACTTGACCATTCGCATTCTTATCAAAAACAGCTTTTTTAGTAAAGTTATCGAGAACTGGAAGACTTAAGATGTGAGCTTCATTCTTAATGCCACCTTCTACAGGAGCAAACCGAACGGCACGCAAACTACCCTCAACCAGAGTTAAACCATCTCCGAACTGGTCTTTAATAACCATTCCACGAAGCATATCTTGGCGGGCATTTAAGATAATCCGCCATTTAATAATGGTTGGATCAGACTTATCTTGGTAGCCATATTTCATCTCATAGTCTCCAGCTTCTCCATCAGTCTTTTCATAATTCAATGAAAAATCTGTATTGCCTAGTTTAAACTGGATTGGGGATGTTTTAGTGACCACTTCTGAGTCTACTTTTACATCAAAATGCAAGGCAACTCGTTTATTGAGTGGATGAGATACGAAATAGTCATTAAAAGTAACTGTCACTGTTTTCTTAACAGTATCAACAACAGCTTTCCCCACAGTCTGACCATTTAATTGGCCTGCTTCAAGAACATCAAATTCCAATGCTGTGTAGAGGGCTAATTCTCTTGGCAAACTAAGTGTTAAGCTATCACCAGCTTGAATGGCTTGCGAATCAGGGAAAGTCAAATAAACGCTTGCTGACAATTTTTCATTCGTCAACACCTTGCTCCCATTCGTTAAAGTTTTACCATCTTTCGTAAGGCTTGCTGTCTGTGTAAAAGATGAGACTTCTGCTGCCTGAATTGTTTTAGTAAGACCACTTGCAAAGACAACCGTTAGTAGTAAGACAAGTGACCATACAATTTGACGGACCTGTTTCATATATACCTCCTATGCCCACATCGAGGTGAGACTTTTTTCCTTTTTTTAATTTTCAAGACCAATTTCTGCTTTTACAACAGCAGCAATGGTATCCACATAGTAGTCGACTTCTTCATGACTCGGTGCCTCCGCCATGACACGAAGAAGGGGTTCAGTTCCACTTGGACGGACCAAAATACGACCATTTCCCAGCCATTTCGGCCTCCATCTTTTCAATAATTTCACGAATCGCAGGTACTTCCATGGCCTTATCTTTCATGCTGTTTTCCACTCGGATATTAACCAGCTTTTGAGGATAAATGGTCACCTCTGAGGCTAAGTCAGAGAGTGAACGACCTGTTTCCTTCATTATCTTGGTCAACTGAACTGCACTCATTTGACCGTCACCCGTTGTATTGTAATCCATCACGATAACGTGTCCAGACTGTTCCCCACCAAGATTATAACCAGACTTGCGCATTTCTTCCACGACATACCGGTCCCCAACAGCTGTAATGACCTTGTTAATCCCCTTAGCATCTAAGGCCTTGTGGAAGCCAAGATTGGACATGACGGTTGTTACGATGGTATTTTCTTTTAGGAGCCCTTGTTCGGAAAGGTAAGAACCAATGATATACATGATTTTGTCCCCATCGACAATATCCCCATTTTCATCAACGGCAATCAAGCGATCACTATCCCCATCAAAGGCTAAACCAATGGCCGCTCCAGATTCTCGAACAGCTACCTGCAAGGCTTCTGGATGAGTTGAACCGACATGGTCGTTAATATTCAATCCATTTGGACTTTCACCAATCACTGTCAACTGGGCACCTAAATCTGCAAAGACTTGGCGGGCACTTGTTGACGCAGAACCATTGGCAGTATCCAGTGCGACATGTAAGCCTTCCAAAGGAGCACCAGTAGAAACAAGGTATTCTTGATACTTACGTAAGCCTTCTCGATAATCCATTACCGTCCCTAAGCCTTCAGCACTTGGGCGTGGAAGAGTATCTTCTGTAGCATCTAGGAGAGCTTCAATTTCCAATTCTCGGTCATCATCTAATTTGTAGCCGTCATTTCCAAAGAACTTAATTCCATTGTCAAGAGCAGGATTGTGACTAGCTGAAATCATCACACCAGCACTCGCTCCTTCTGAACGGACTAAATAGGCCACACCGGGAGTTGCAATCACACCCAATTTATATACTTTAATCCCGACGGATAAGAGTCCCGCCACCAAAGCACTCTCTAGCATTTCACCAGAAATACGAGTATCTCGACCAACAAATACAAGAGGAGTCCCTTGTTCATGTTGACTGAGGACGTAGCCACCATAACGACCCAATTTAAAGGCCAATTCAGGTGTTAATTCTACGTTTGCTTCTCCACGGACACCGTCCGTTCCAAAATATTTTCCCATTCTTTTCATCCTTTCGATAATTATTTAGAGGATTCTTTTGACGTTTCCTCGTTTGAATGATTCTCACTTGACGACGAAGTTGAGGCATTTGAACCATTCAATTTCGTTTCAATCTTAATGTACAATTCTGATGGTGAAATAATGACTGGTAAAACATTCCCTTCACTGTCTACCGCCTTCAAGGAAACCGTTGCAGAATAGCTACCACTGATGATATCCCCTTCAGGGAAGATGACCTCGACATGATCAACCTTGGCCAAGGTATCCCTGTCAGTGGTGACAGACACTGTCAGCTCAGACAGGGCAACACTGGTGAAGGTCCACCCAGGAGCGATCTGATTATTCGGAGCATTCACCTCTACATCAAATTTTTTGGTCTTCTTCTTTCCAATTTTTGCGGTCACCTTTTGAGGCTCAATAGTCGCAGTCAAGCCAGCTGGGAGATCTTCAACCTTTAGCTCAATTTCATGCTCCCCTTCTTTTAAACTTCTTAAATCTGCCACCACTTTGAATTTTCGAGTACTTGCCTGCATTTCTGATGCCAAAGCCACCCGATTCGAACCTTTTAGAAAGACGGTCACTTCAGAGCTAATCCCACTGATAAAATACTTTTTATCGTCGTATTTTACATCAATAGGGATATTGGTTAACGTATTGGTGTAGGTCTCTGAACTGACTTGACGAGCTCCACTATTGTTCTGGAAATTAACAGACGTTGCATTGATAAATAAGAGGCAAGAAAAGAAGACAGAGCTAACGATGTAGGCTATTTTTCTTTTTGGAATCATTTGAATCGTCCTCCAAAAATTCTAGATTTCACGTCTTTCTTCCCTTGATCCTCCGGTATAATAAAGGAACGTAATTCCTGTTCAAATTCTTCTAGGCTAAGATCGTGTTTAAAGGTCCCATTACGGGTAATAGAGATTCCACCCGTTTCCTCCGAAACAACAAAAGTGAACGCATCCGTTACTTCGGATAAGCCAATAGCCGCCCGGTGTCGTGTACCAAATTCTTTGAAATACCTGTACTTTCCGTCAAGGGCAGGTAGGCACAGGAAACGGCAATTTTATCATTGGTCACAATGACGGCTCCATCGTGCAGGGGAGTATTTGGAATAAAGATATTAATCAAAAGCTCACCAGATACATTTGCATCTAAAGGAATCCCGGTTGAAATATATTCTTGCAAAGTTCGGCTTCCTTGAATCGCAACCAGAGCTCCAATCTTACGGGGACTCATATAAGCGACAGCTTTTACATAGGATTGCACTAGCCGTTCTTCTGGACTAATCTGATTACTGGTAAAAAACTCTGTAGCTCGTCCCAATCTCTCTAGACCTGTTCGAATTTCAGGAGAAAAAATGACAACTGCTGCAATAACCCCATAGGTAATAATCTGATTAATCAACCAAGAGATGGTTGTCAAACCAATCATATTGGCTATCAATTCAATCAGAATAAAGGTAAGAACCCCACGGACTAAGATCATAATTTTAGTCCCAGCAATGACCTTGATAAAATAATACAAAAGCCAGGCCACTATGGCTATATCAATGAGGTTAACAATAATATTCCAGGGATTGGAAAATAAACTGGCCCAATACTGGGGGTTTGATAACTGTTGGATATTCACAAAATCATACCTACTACTTCTCATCTACATCGACCATCAGTTCCTACCTACAGGGAAAGCTTGTCATGAACAGACTCTCTCCAACAGTTAGTCTGAAGGTCAAACTACTCTACATCATTATATCATGTTTCAACAGATTTTTCTGTAACCTTCTTCTAGTTTTTGTGATAAAATATGAATTATGAAGATTAAGACTAGTATTGGGCTCTTAGCCGGAAAAACAAGTAGTCGCCTCTTGCGTATGCTTGGTCGTGGCTCTACGCTTCCAGGAAAGATTGCCCTTCAAATTGATAAAGATATTTTGCAACATTTGTCGGAAAACTACGAGATTGTGGTGATTACAGGTACCAATGGAAAAACCTTAACAACGGCTCTCACAGTAGGAATTCTTCAAGAAGCGTTTGGACCCATCGTGACCAATCCTAGTGGTGCCAATATGATTTCTGGCATTACAACGACCTTTTTGAATGCAAAGGCTTCTTCTGGCCGTCCGATTGCTGTTCTTGAAATCGATGAAGCCAGCCTGTCTCGAATTTGTGACTACATCACTCCGACCTTGTTTGTAATCACCAATATTTTCCGGGATCAAATGGATCGCTATGGGGAAATCTACACGACTTATCGGATGATTTTAGATGGAATTAAAAAAGCGCCTCAAGCGACTGTTCTGATGAATGGGGATAGCCCACTTTTCCACACCCTTCCCCTACCAAATCCCGTTCAATATTTTGGATTTGATACGGAAAAAACAGCTCCTCAATTAGCCCACTACAATACAGAAGGAATTGTCTGTCCAGAGTGTCACGGTATTTTAACTTATCAATTAAACACCTATGCCAATCTGGGGGATTACATTTGTGAAAGCTGTGGCTTCCATCGTCCTCCATTGACTGTGGCGGTTGATGAATTAACTCAATTGACCCACACTTCTTCTCGATTTAAAATTGGAGACAAAGAGTATTCCATCAACATTGGAGGTCTCTATAATATCTATAATGCCTTGGCAGCTGTTGCAGTAGCCCACTACTTTGACGTTTCTTCAGAGGTGATCAAACACGGATTTGACAAGAGTAAGGCTGTCTTTGGTCGTCAGGAAACCTTTAAGATTGGGGATAAAGAATGTACCTTAGTCCTGATCAAAAATCCGGTTGGAGCTACTCAGGCTATTGAAATGATCAAACTAGCTCCATATCCATTTAGCTTATCAGTCCTCCTCAATGCTAACTACGCGGATGGGATCGACACCAGCTGGATCTGGGACGCAGACTTTGAACAAATCACCCAGATGGACATTCCAGAAATCAACGCTGGAGGGGTACGCCACTCTGAAATTGCTCGGCGACTTCGCGTCACTGGATATCCGGCTGATAAAATCACAGAAATGGCTGCATTAAAAGAGGTCTTCCAACGCATCCAGCAACAGGAAACACCTCACGCCTATATTTTAGCCACCTATACGGCCATGCTAGAGTTCCGTGAACTTCTAGCTCAAGAACACCTGATTGAAAAGGAGATGAATTAATGACTTATACTTCACTACAATCCCCTAATCAGGCAAACTACCAGTATGAATTAAGAATTGCCCACCTTTATGGAAACCTGATGAATACCTACGGAGACAACGGCAATATCCTCATGCTCAAGTACGTTGCGGAGAAGCTTGGTGCTCATGTCACTGTGGATATCGTTTCTCTCAAAGACCGCTTTGATCCAGAAGTCTACGATATCGCCTTTCGGTGGAGGCCAAGACTATGAGCAGGCCATTGTATCAGAGGATCTACCAGATAAAAAAGAAGATCTTGAGCGCTTTATCCAAAATGATGGGGTTGTCCTCGCAATCTGTGGTGGCTTTCAACTCTTAGGAAAGTACTACATTGAGGCCTCTGGAAAGCGTATTGAAGGTTTAGGAATCCTGGGCCACTATACCCTTAATCAAGAAAATAATCGCTATATTGGCGACATCAAGATCCATAATGAAGAGTTCAATGAAACCTACTATGGTTTTGAGAACCACCAAGGTCGGACCTTCTTGGCAGAGGATGAAAAACCGCTGGGCAAGGTTGTCTACGGAAATGGGAACAATAAAGAAGATGGTTGCGAAGGCGTTCATTACAAAAACGTCTTTGGTAGCTACTTCCACGGTCCTATTCTCTCTCGCAACGCCAATTTGGCCTATCGCTTGGTGACAACAGCTCTAAAGAAAAAATATGGACAAGACATCGTCTTAGCGACTTACAATGATATCTTAAGCCTTGAAAAGGCGGAAGAATATGCTGATGTGAAAAGCAAAGCTGAATTAGAAGAATAGGGAGCCAAAATGAATAAACGAAAACTACAATATGTTGCACTACTGATTGCAGTCTTGCTTATTGCGATTATTTCCTTGGCCAATATGCAAACGGTGACTGTGAACTTTTTGCTGGTCCAATTTAAACTCCCTCTCATCATTTTGATTCTGGTTTGTGTCCTTCTTGGTTCGCTGGTGACTTTCTTAGTCAGCCTTCCAAAAAATTTCTCATTAAAACATGAGTTAAAAGAGGCTAAGAAACAACTGGGACACAAAATGTCTGGCGATAAGAATAAAGACAAAAAGATTGATGAAGCATAAAAAAGCACCAATTCCGGTGCTTATTTCTTTGCCCAAACTCTCGCAATTCTATCCTACAATCACTTCCTCAATAGTCCTCATAGTGACGATAGAGCCATTCTAAATCTTGAATCTCTTGGGATAACTTTTTCCCAATCGTTGTATCCTTAACTAGCTTACGATGGGTTGCCAATTCCACCAATCGTTTAGTAGACATAATTCCAGCTTGACCTGCTAAGACTGTTGCTATATTCTCAAATGGTTTATGGGCCACTAATTCTAGACCATAACTATTGGACACTAAGGTGTAGCCCGCTTGTCCCGTTGTTTTTTGGTAGCCCTTGGCAAAGCCTCCATCAATGACTAAGAGACGACCATCTGCCTTGATTGGATTTTCTCCATCGATTTCTCGAACAGGAGTATGACCGTTGACAATATGATGCTGAGGATCTACACCAAACTCTTGCAGGATCCGTTCACAAATGTCCGGATACTGTCGAAGGGTATAATAGGGATTTTTCTTTTCTTCATGACTTGCCTTATCCTCTATGTAGTAACGCTCAAAGGTGGTCATGGCAGTCTTTCCAAACAAGGAGGAAGATTCTCCCACCCACAGATACCAGAACAGGTCTGTTGCCAAATCCTCATTGATATCTGGCCGACGATAGGACTTCCGTATTTGCTCTTCAAAGAAATCCAATAAGGCTTTTCCGCTATAGGAAGTTTGCTGGATGCGCAAGGATTTGAAATCACCATTATCATGCATCGGGATACAGCCATGATAGAGTAAGACATCATTATAAGCTAGATACATGGATCCTTGCTCGAAGAGAAAATCAACATGCCGCTTCAACCGTTCAGAAGATTGGAAGTTTTGTCTTAATTGGCCCAACAGGGCTTCTTCTTCTTCTGTTAGGCGGCCAGGATTCTCAGGATCAATACAAGAAGCATTGAAGTCTTTCAAAGGATAGGTTGCTTGACCTAGGCTAATCGTTCCTGCTTCATAATTGATCTTTCGTAGCACTTGCCGATGTCCCATCTGAAAGTCAGTTTGTCTCTCAATCAAGGCATCCTCTAACTTAAACTGTAGGATTGCTGTAGCCTGTTGCAATTGGTTGAGAAGGACTCTTTCCTCTTGGCTAATATCCCCTTCGTCTAATATCGGATCAAAGGAAGGCTCAGGACGATAATGGGTCTGGCTATAAGTAATCAAGGGACGAAGATTGATCCCGTAGCGGTCTTCAATTAAGCTTAAACTGTTGTAACGAGCAGCAATCCGAATATTGTTCACCATACATATCAAAGAACCAGCCATGGCTCCCATCCAGGTTACATCGTGATTCCCCCATTGAATATCTACTGAACGAAAGGCCATCAAGCGGTCCATGATCAAGTCAGGAGCTGGCCCCCTATCATAAATGTCCCCCACAACATGAAGGTGATCGACAGCTAAGCTCTGAATCAACTCGGCTAAAGCAATGATGAGGAATTCTAACTTCCCAAGATGCCGAACCTTGTCAATGATTATCTGGAAGTACTGCTCTTTGTTGGCACATCGTTCAATCTCAGCCAAAAGTTCTTCAATAATATAGCTAAAGTGCCGAGGCATGAGTTTACGAATTTTAGAACGAGTATACTTGCTTCCAATATACTGAACCAGTTGAACCAGATCCGGCACCATGTCTGCTAGCATCTTTTGAGTTGCTGGAAGTCCTTCCTTCTCCACTTCCCACTTGATTTTCTCTTCAGGGTAATAGATGACAAAAGCTAAATTATCTTTTTCCTTTTCTGATCTAGTCTCTTCAAAGCACTCTTCGATTTTCTTGCGAACGATACCCGAACCATTTCTCAACAAGTAATCAAAAGCCCCGTACTCGCCGTGAAGATCACTGACGAAAAATTCTGTCCCTTTTGGAAGATGTTGGATCGCTTCTAAGTTGATTAACTCTGTTAAAACCGAATCTTTGTCCTCAAAACAGTCCTTCAATAAGCGATAATATTTTTTCATTTGTCCTCTCCAAACTGGCTAAAACGAATTAGAAGATATGATTCTCAAAGCAAGAGAACTTCTACTAAAAAAGAATGAAGAAAGCCTCACCAGTTCGATTGACTGAGAAGCTCATCATTGATGGTATGACATCACTTATTTTTATTTTAGCAGAAAAAGATAGGAAAAGGGACCTGAAATTGCTTTCCGAAAACAGGTTTTCTCATCTAACTCTCCTTCACATAGAGTACAGATATACGCCTCATAGACTTACATCAATTCAGCAAGATTTTAGCTTGAAAGAGGTCCTTGAAAATCTCATGCTACTTTTCCCAAGAGCCACTAATTGATTCTAGGAGTTCAGGATTCCTCTGTTCGCTTTTAATCAGAATGTATGATTCCTCTCTCATTCTTCTAGCCAGAAAAAGATATATGAGAAAAAGACTCGAAGCACCATCACCTTGCCTCGAGTCACTTTTTAGGATTATTTGTAGATTATCGGCCCCAATCCCTTTACCTGTAATTCATCTTCCATCCATCTTCAACAACGATTGGTGCAAGACTTCTTAAATAGTCGATGAAGGGATAGTAGGCCTCCATATTACTTTTTTTAATTTCAAAAACATAAGGCCGGCGACTTGAATAAAAGATAATCTTCATCTTGTAGCGATAAAAACTTTTTCTATGGACCCTAAACAGTTTGATTTCTTCAATGTCATCTACTGGTAGTATTTCAAAATCCATACCATAAAATACGAGAATGCCCTGGTGCACAAGGAGTTCCAGTTTTTTGTCACTGTAGTCCGCATCTTTAATCAATTGGTCTGTATGAGAGGCATAGGCTGGAAATAAGGAATCAAACCGTCTAAACTTCCTGCGCAGTCGAAACATCAGACTGATAGCTTTTAAGGTAAAGAAGAAAGCAACAAGGGCAATAAATACAGGCTTGGCAAATAAATTCACCCGACTTTCCTCTTGCATTGATCTTAGAAGATGAGTCAAGTCGATACTAGAATTACCTTTTGAGAGATCACTTTGATGGAATTTTTCTTCAAGCCTTTGTTTAAAAGACTGACTAATATGAACCACGTCACTTTTTTTCCGTCTTTTTTCCACCTCAGGAATCACTATAACACTTAGATAGAATCCACCTGATTCTAGTGGGTTATCTTGATTAGGAAATCTAGCTTTCATTTGAAGCAATGAATAGACCGTATGATAAGTTGCCTTCATGGCCGTAACGCCATATTCATGCTTAATTAAAAAGTATTGGGCCTCATCTGTTTTAACTGGAATTAGATCTATGTCCAATACTTTTACTGCCAAGACATCCTCACTATCTTTCGACTTATAAACGAAGCCTTGCTTATACAATTTTTGAGGAGGCTCAAGGGAATGTAAACCTGGTATTGCCTGAAAATAGCTATAAACCAGCAATCCTATCACCAATAACCAAATCCCTAATGATCTTCTAAATACATTTTTATTCATTTACATTTTCCTTCTTATCTGATGAAGAACTAGCAAACCGGTCCCAAGGAAACTTCATCCCTTCTGGTGACAAATATACATGGTCTACTTCTCGTTAGTCAAACAAGACCATCTCCTTCTCATTTTCAACTAAACTTAATAAAAGAATCGATTGATCATATCCCTAGAACGAAAGGCTATCAAGCGACTCATAATCAAGTCCTTGCCGGGTCCCTATCATATATTCCCCACAACATGAAAATGGTCAAGTGCCAAACTAGCTAAAATGAATTAGAAGGCATGATTCTCAAAACAAGAGAACTTATGCTATAAAAAGATTGGACAAAACTACTCCAGTCGGATAGACTGGGAAGCTAACCATCTCTAGTAAGGCATCACTTATTTAGATTTTACCAGAAAAAGCTCAGGATAGGAACCGGAAATTACTTTCCCAAAATAGGTTTTCTTTTTTTACTCTTTTCTCAACCTCCCTTCCATCAAACTAAATACGGAAGAGTCAACTTTCTAAGAGGTCTTACCATGAAAAAAAGACCTTGAAAAAGTCTACCTTTTCAAGGTCTTTAACTTGGTATTCCCTGTAAAATATTGTAGCCTTCTCTCTAAACAGGAATATGACTAAATCGTTTAGCATAGACTGATGCAATCACTGAGAGTAGAATAACACCAGCTCCAATCAGGAGAAAGGATTCTACTCGAACACTTGGTAACCAGGTCATCAAGCCTTTTGCGATGGGCATAAAGAGAATGGCTAGGGTAAAAATGGTGCTTAAGACCCTGCCCAGATAGTCTCCTTCTACCTTGGTTTGAACCTGGGTAAAAAAGTGGATGTTAAAAATCGTCATAAAGAGTTCACAGACCAAATTTCCAGAAAAGGAAAGAAGATGCGGAAGGGGCAAGCCCATCATGAACACTCCCACTCCTGTTATAATCAATAAGAAGAGAAGCATCTCCATGCTTGATTTAAATTTATTAGCAATCAAGGCTCCGATGATGGAGCCAATAGCCCCCAATGTTAAGATGGTCGCATAAGCGCCCTTGACCCCGTAGAGTCGATTGGAAAATGGAAGTAAAAACTCAAAAGCTGCAAAAAAGAAATTGACGCTGGAAGCCACCAAGAGAAGGAAGAAAATCTCTTTCTGATGCCAGATATAGTGCAATCCATCCTTGATATCCGAAAAAATATCTTTTCCTGTAAATTTTTTCTTCTCTTGAACTTTGGCTTCTTCTTTCGGAAGGAATGCCACTAGAACAAAGGCGATGAAAAAGGTCAGCGCATCCAGTAAGAGGGTCGCATGGAGACTGGCAAATTGTAAAACAAGGAAAGAGAACACAGGTGAGCTAACACCGACAACCTGTAAGACCAACTCCAAGCGGGCATTATAGGTCACAATCTCGTCCTTCTCTACGACCTCAGTGATAATGGCTTTGTTGGCCGTACGAGAAAATGCAAAGGCAATGGCCTGAACAATATTGGCAACAATCAGGGCCGCAATCATCCAACGATCGTTCCTGATAAAAGAAATCGCCAAACAAAGGAGACCACACACCAAGTCGGTCGTCATCAAAATCTTGCGACGGGAAAAACGGTCTGAGATCACGCCTCCAAATGGATTGACTAGAATGGAGGTGACAAGTTCAGCAATTTGATAAATCCCCAACACTGTCTTTCCTATAGTCCCCATCGAGGCCAGCCAGACACTGTTCCCATAATCATAGAGCATATTTCCCATTCTATTGATCGCCCCACGAGCAATTAATTGGACTGCATGTCGATTCATAAAAAAACCTCCTTCATTTTCTGAAACTATTGTATCAGTTCATGAAAGAGGTTTTTATTTTGTCCCTTATTTGGGAAAAATAATAAATTACAATTTTATAAAAGGATACCTACTATTCTTTTGATTGAAGCTGCTTAGCTACTAGCTGAGCCAAGAGTGAAAAGAGAATAACTCCAGCTCCAATCAGGAGAAAGGATTCTACTCGGACACTTGGCAACCAAGTCATCAAACCTTTGGCGATGGGCATAAAGAGAACAGCCAAAGTATAAATCGTGCTCAAGACTCTCCCCAGATAATCATCTTCCACCTTGGTTTGTACTTGTGTAAAAACGTGGATGTCGAAAATGGTCACAAAAAATTCACAGATCATATTTCCTGAAAAGGAAAGATAAGGCGGAAGGGGCAAGCCCATTATGAACACTCCGACCCCTGCCATGATCAGTAAAAACAGGAGAATTTTCATACTTGATGTAATTTTATTGGCAACAAGTGCTCCTAGAATAGATCCTAAAGCTCCCAATGTTAAGATGGTCGCATAAGCCCCCTTGCCCCCGTAGAGTCGATTGGAAAATGGAAGTAAAAACTCAAAAGCCGCAAAAAAGAAATTAACGCCGGAAGCCACCAATAAGAGAAAGAAAATCTCTTTCTGATGCCAGATATAGTTTAGTCCATCTTTCATATCCGAAAAAATATCTTTCCCGGTAAACTGTTTCCTCTCTTGAACCTTAGCTTCTTCTTTCGGAAGGAAAGCCACTAGGACAAAGGCAATGAAAAAGGTCAGCGCATCCAGTAAGAGGGTCGCATGAAGACTGGCAAATTGTAGAACTAGGAAAGAAAAAACAGGTGAACTGACACTAACAACCTGTAAGACCAACTCCAGGTGAGCATTATAGGTCACAATCTCATCTTTCTCAACAACCTCTGTGATAATAGCTTTATTGGCAGGTCGAGAAAAACCAAAGGCAATGGCCTGAATAATATTGGCAAAAATCAGGGCCGCAATCATCCAACGATCATTTCTGATAAAAGAAATCGCCATACAAAGGAGACCACAAACCAAGTCGGTCGTCATCAAAATCTTGCGACGGGAAAAACGGTCTGAGATCACGCCTCCAAATGGATTCACGAGAATCCCTGTCACTAACTCAGAAATCTGATAGATCCCTAATACCGTCTTTCCTATAGTCCCCATCGAGGCCAGCCAGACACTATTCCCATAATCATAGAGCATATTTCCAATTTTGTTAATAGCTCCACGACTAATTAATTGGACCGCATGTCGGTTCATAAAATCTCCTTTATCTCTCCTATTTAGGAACATTCATTTTTTACAAATTTATCAAAGTGTTCTTGATAATAGGCTACCTGCTCTGGCAGTCCTAGCACATCAAAAATATGCATGGATTCCTGCATTTGCTTCTGCCCTTCTTCTTTTCTGCCCTTCTGATACAGAGCAAATCCCTTGAGATAATGAAAGATATTGCGTTCGTAGAGTTTGATGCTCTTGCCGATAATCTTTTCCACATAGGCTTCAAAATAGCTAGCATTTTCAAAAGAACGGTGTTCTAAACAATGCTGGTAACAATTCAGAGCTAGAATCAAGACTAGTTTTCGATGGCGACCAATTTCCTTGTAGAAATCTTCCCGCTCCATCACTTCCCTACCAAGCCGAGTGACATAGTCCACATCATAAAAGCTATAGAGATTGCCAAAGAGGATCAACTCATACATGGTCCATTCTTCCGTTTGAAAGAGATAATCTGCCACCTTGTCCAGATCACTTTGCTTCATCGTGTAGCTGGCATCTCTCTGGCAAATCAACCCTTGTAACAAAATCCAGTTCAATTCAAAATAAAGGGGATTGGTCGAACTTGTAGCCTTTTCCAGTTGTTCTCTTTGAAGCCTTTGAAAACCAGCAATATCATTTGCATAGTAAAGCGGAATAATCTGAGCCATCAAGGCGACATGCTCATGGTGTTGAAAATTCCTAGCCTTATCCATAAAATTCTCAATCGTCACATGGATATTGTCTAATATTTCAAAGAAGCGCGACGCAGTCAGATCCGACTCCCCCAATTCAAAACGGGATAATTGAGAGGTCGAGCAGGCTTCTCCTGCAGCTTCTTTCAATGAATAATTTTTACTGATTCGAAATTCACGAAAAACTTTGCCTAAATCTTCCATTTGATTACCACTTAAATTCCTTTAAGTACCTTTCTAACTCTTGCAAGTATCCTTCGTAGAATCCATGTTCTTCTTTAACGGAAACATCTAATTGTCTTAAGTAAGAAATCAGCCAATCAACCAATAGATCATACTGATGAAGAGGTAGGCGTTTCATCTGCTCTTCAACAAAAGAAATGGCCTCTGCAAAGCGCTGCTCTTCTAGAACTTGCTGAAGATAGTGAGCCCCATTGATGAGTCTTCCTTCCTCATCCTCGTACTGCCCCAAATCTAAATTCTGAATCTGCAGGCGCAAAGTTGTACCAATTATATCGGCTACACCTTTAATCTGCTTCATAAACCAATCATTTTCAGTCATCACAATGTTCTCCTTAGGCAAATTAGAAAACTACACTTTCTCCGCTAATTCTTCCCATTTTATCATGGCTTCTTCTTGGGCGGCGGTCAGCTGGTCGATTTGCTGCTGGCTCTCCATGAGTTCGCCGGTTTCATTGGTGGCCTACAGCTTCTTTCAACGAATAATTTTTGCTGATTCGAAACTCACGAAAAACTTTGCCTAAATCTTCCATTTATTCCACCTGCTCTGACAGTTCTGCCCACTCTTCCATGATAGCTTCCTGTTGAATAGTCAGTTGGTCTAGCTCGCTTTGCAGTTGGACCAAATCCTCTGCATCATTGGTGCTATGCATGGTCTCAGTGATAGCTTGGATTTTTTGATCCAGCTCTTCCATCTCTGCTTCCAATTGCTCAATGCGACGGGTGATTTTGCGGAGTTCCTTTTGATTTTGCTTTTGCAAGTGATAGTCATTGCCAGTGACTTCTTCCGTTGAAGAAGCGGGGTCAGCTTCTGCTTGCGCTGCAGCAAGGGCCTCTAACTCTGCTTTTTTCTCCAGATAATAATCATAGTCTCCTAGATAAAGAGTTGAACCCTCTTCTGAGAGTTCTAAGACTTGGGTGGCTACCCGATTGATAAAGTAGCGGTCGTGGCTGACAAAGAGAAGAGTCCCGTCAAAATCAATCAAGGCATTTTCCAGCACTTCCTTGCTATCGATGTCCAAGTGGTTGGTCGGCTCATCGAGAATCAAAAAGTTGTTATTCTCCATGGATAGTTTAGCCAAGAGCAGGCGCGCCCGCTCTCCACCTGACAGCATGCCGACGGTTTTCTTGACATCATCTCCAGAGAAAAGGAAGGCTCCTAGGCGATTGCGAATTTCCACTTCTGGTGTCAGTTTAAAGTCATTCCAGAGCTCATCCAAGACACTGTTATGAGGGGTTAGTTTACTTTGGGTCTGGTCATAGTAGCCAACTTCGACATTGGCTCCAAAACGGGCTTCCCCCTTGATAAAAGGAATCTGCCCGACAATAGACTTGATAAGAGTAGATTTCCCGATCCCATTTGGTCCTACAATAGCGACCGCATTCATCTTACGGATATCCAGATTGATCGGCTCGGACAGGATTTGATCATCATAGCCGACAGCCGCCTCTTCTACTGTCAAAACAACATTGCCAGAGGCCTTATCAGAATGGAAGGTCATATGGGCAGACTTGGTCCCAGCTTCGGGCTTGTCTAGGCGCTCCATTTTTCCAACTGCTTGCGACGAGACTGGGCCCGCTTGGTGGTTGAGGCCCGCACCAAATTGCGATTAACAAAGTCTTCCAGAGCAGCAATCTCTTTTTGTTGTTTCTCGTAGTTTTTAGCTTCAGTTAGCAGTTTTTGTTCTTTTTGCTCGACAAAGCTGGAGTAATTGCCGACATAGCGGTCTAAGGAATGCTTGGTCAAGTCCAGTGTAATGGTTGCGACCTTATCTAGGAAATAGCGGTCGTGACTGACAATGAGAAGGGCCCCACTATAATTGACCAAGTAATTTTCCAACCAGGCGATGGTCTCAATATCCAAGTGGTTGGTCGGCTCATCCAGTACCAAGAGATTTGGTTTCTCCAAGAGCATCTTGGCCAGAGCCAGACGGGTATTTTGCCCACCAGACAGTTCCTCAATCTTCATCTGCCACATGGTCTCATCGAACTTAAAGCCATTGAGAATGGCGCGGATATCTGCCTCATAGGTAAAACCACCAGCCTGACGGAATTCTTCCGATAGCCGGTCATAATCCTGCATGAGTTTCTCCAAATCAGCCCCAGTTTTTTCCCCCATCTCCAGCTCCATTTGACGTAAGGCTTTCTCGGTCTTTCTGAGATCGTCAAAAACATGGAGCATCTCATTGTAAATGGTATTGGACGACTCAAAGCGACTATCTTGAGCGAGATATGAGAGGGGAAAGGTCCCGTTTTTTATTGATTTCCCCAGAAGTCGGCTCTTCCTCTCCCACCAAGATTTTTAAGAGCGTCGACTTACCGGCTCCGTTCTTTCCAACCAGGGCAATCCGGTCCCGTTCATCCACTTGCAGGCTGATGTTATCAAAAAGAACCTCCCCTGCAAAAGAGCGTTCAATTTTGTTGGCTTGTAAAATAATCATAGTTTCATTGTACCTTACTTTTGACAAATTGACAATTGAAGAAAAGGCCAAACGCTAGACGCGCTTGACCTTTAACTATTTTTAAACGACTGAGACATTGGAAGCTATTTAACTGTACTGATAGGCAAGGAAAAGCCCGATGCCAATCACCAGCAAAAACAAGCCCCATTTGATGACTCCCTTCACAAAGCGAATCACAAGCAGGATAATCATGGAGCCAATCAGCCAAGTAATGGCCGAATGGGAGAAGAAAGCTTGAACAGCTTCCTTATTGTCCCCGAAAAATTGACGGACTCCCTCAGGAGCATAGTTTTCCCAAGCCTGTTGAATGCCTAATTCATGGGAAATTGCTTGACCTTTTTGGGATAGCCAAAGAAAGATTCCAGAGTTAAACACGAAGAGTGCCACTTGTTCTGGAAAGGTTCGAATAAGATACAGTATGCGTTTGATCATCCTTACTCCTTATATAGCTGACGAACAGCTTGGATATCCATTTCTTGAATGCTGTAAAAGGAGCCCGCTGACTGCATGACTGATTCTTCTTCATTGTGATCGAGACCAATAGCATGGCCTAATTCATGCTCAGCTGTGTTGACAATCCGTTGATTGGAGTAGCCATATTTCCAGCTCAATAAATAGTGGCGATTGAGACGGACTGTGACCTTCTGAAATCGATTGGTTAAAACATTGGTTTGGGATTCGGCCTCGCCTGCTGCCGAAACCGTCGCATCATCCATCTGCGTCAAGATAACATCAGCCTCCTCTTCTGTTTTGACAAACTGAAAGGTAAAGGCTCCTGTCTGATTCCAGGCTTTTACCGCTTCTTGATAGGCACGAACAAAGGCCCTATCAATCGTAGGATCTATATAAACTGTTGCCTTGGGTTGGTCCCAGCGGGCTCCTGTAGCAGTATGACCATCCGTGGTCACTCCATCCTGGGCTGTTTGATCACTAGGACTACCAAAGCTCCCGTCTCTATTGAGATAGGCTTCTACCTGGTTAACAACCGTCTCTACAGCCCGACTGACTCCATCCATCCCTTTACCAGTTTTACCAGAGAAAAAAAGGATCCCGACCATCAAGGCAAAGCTAAGGGCAAGTGTCCAAAATAATCCCCAAAATAGACTCCAAATGGCTCGAATCATAAACCGAATCATTGAAAAAATTGTTTTCACAAGCCCCTCCTTTCGTCCGGAAGACCTCTCATGTAGATCTTATAAGGATACTATTCTATCATAGTTTTCTTAAACAATCCTAAAGAAAGATTCAATTCAGTCAAAAAGGCTTGGTCAGAAAGAATTCACATCCAAGTAGTTCCTTCTGACCAAGGCTTATGAGTCGTTTTAGAATAGAAAAGAGAAGGACTAAAACAACTTTTAACCTTCTCTCACCTACTAATCATCACTGATAAACTGTCACTTGACCTGTTTCATAGTTTAAACTAATTCCACTTTGAACATTTGGTACAAAAACGTTAAACTCTAGACTTCCATCACTAGATTTTGCTTCAATTTGACTACCGACAGGAACTAAATCCTGTTCTGTAGCATAATGGAGGGTCACCCGGTAGCGGACCCGCTTATTTTTGTCTAATGCTTTGCGAACGAGGGTTTCATAATAATTTTGACCAGTAGAGTCTCTATCACGCGCTTGGTTAGCCCAAGCTGTTTGGACAGCTATATTCTTTGGATTACTGGTTGAAGCATCAAAACCATCCAGTTTTCCTATCAAGGCATAACCCAAAAGATGGCCTCGATCAACCGCATGGTCATATTCGCCAGCTAAATTAGTCACTTGGTGCCAGCCAGCTGGCGTCCAATCTATGTCCATTTGTTCTCTTTTTTGGTATTGACGAGTCGCCTTGGTCATCAAAGCGTTGGCAACCGTAGGAATTTCTCGTCCTTTTACTGTTTTTGTCTTGGTATCTGCATAAGGGAGACTCGCAACATCCGCATCCAGATTAGTTTTGTTCTGATTTATGATGAAAGCTCCTGCTTCGTTCCACTGAATGCTCTTACCCAGTTTAGCACGAACACCATCCGTCAGAACACTCTCTGCTAGTTCTTTACTTGGTGTTGCTTCTTGACTCGAAGTGACAACCGTTTGAACTTGAGAGTGACTAACGATTGGCTGGGGTTGACTAAAATAATAACCGCCGATTGAGAGAGCTGCAGCCACCACAAAGCCTAGTAAGGTTTGTCCCGATTTTTTCATTTTAAGTGGTTTTTGTTGCTTGTTTGCCACAATGGTTTCCTCTATTTCTACTGAATGGGAAAGAGCCTGGGATTACAATCTCAAGCTCCTCTTTTTGATAAATAGTTACTTACCTGTAAATTTCTGAAGGATTTCCTTCCAGGTATCTTGCGAGAGAATGGACCAAGGATCCTTCCCATTGCCAATGACACCATATCCAATGACCAATCCAAGAGCGAAGACAATGACTAAGATAAAGACAACAAGTAAAACGATGCCTAGTTGTTTCCCGATTGCTATTAATTTAGTTTTCATCATCATCTTCCTTCACACGACGTACATCCGCTCCAAGAGCCACCAATTTCTCATGGAATTTAAAATATCCACGGTCAAGGTGTGTTAACTTGCTCACTTTGGTTTCTCCCTCAGCTACAAGACCCATTAAAATCAAGGTCGCACTAGCACGCAAGTCTGTCGACATCACTTCAGCCCCCTGTAAGTTAGCTCCACCTTGGATGCGGGCTGTATCTCTCATAATGTCTGAGTGTAAGCCCATCCGACGCATCTCTTCTAAGTGTTGGAAACGATTTTCAAAGACTGTTTCAATCATAGTCGATTCACCAGAGGCCATGGCCATCAAAGCAGTAAATTGAGCTTGCATATCTGTAGGAAAGCCTGGATAAGGCAAGGTTTTTACCGTCACTGGCTTCAACTTCGAAACATTTGAGCGAATGCGAATACCATTTTCTTCTTCCGTTACCTCAACACCCATTTCTTGCATCTTAGAAAGAAGAGGGCGGTTGTGTTCCCAAATAGCATCCTCGATTAAAACGTCACCACCTGTCATGGCTGCACCAACCATGAAGGTACCTGCCTCAATTCGGTCTTGAACAACATTATGAACTGCTCCATGCAGGCGATCCACCCCAACAATCGTCAAGGTTTCTGTTCCAGCTCCCCGCACCTTAGCACCCATCTTATTCAAAAGAGAGGCCAAATCCACAATCTCAGGTTCGCGGGCTGCATTTTCAATAACCGTAGTTCCATCTGCCAAAGTTGCTGCCATCATGATGTTTTGCGTCGCACCTACGGATGGGAAATCCATATAGATATGCGCTCCATGAAGACGATCTGCTTTTGCTTCAATATAGCCCGCAGTTTGAGTGATCTTCGCCCCCATGGCTTCCAATCCCTTCAAGTGCAAATCAATTGGACGACTACCAATGGTACATCCACCCGGCATGGAAACTTTAGCATGACCATTCCGAGCCAAGACAGGACCTAAAACAACGATTGAAGCCCGCATCTTGCTGACATATTTGTAAGGCGCTTCTTCTGTTAATGGTTGAGTTGCATCAACGACGACTGTATTGGTCTCTTCATCAAACGTCACTTGAGTGTTCAAGCCACGAACGACATTATTCATGGTAAAGACGTCAGATAAAACAGGAACATTGGTCAAAGTCGTTGTTCCTTCACTAGCCAAAACAGTTGCTGCTAAGAGAGGAAGGACGGCATTCTTTGCTCCTTCAATCTTCACAGTTCCAACTAGGCGATTTTGACCACCATTTACAATAATTTTATCCATACTCGTTATTACTCCATTTCATTCAGTCACGACTACTATCATACCATAAATTCATTAAAAAGAAGCTAAAAGTTTCCATTGAAGAGATGTCGACTGAATTCATAAACACTAATAAAAAAGCTACTAGTCAAGTATCCCAGACTGATACTGATGAATAATATTAGAAGCCGAATTTTCACGGCTGTATCGGCAGTCACCTTTAAAAAACGCTCCCACTGAACAACGTTCGAAAGAAGATGATAGGCAAAAGAAATAAACAATAAGTGGCTACAAAAAGTAAATATCATCTGAATCATACCCCTATTATACCATAAGAACTCTCCCCTTTTCTTCTTCATGCCATCCTTCGAGGACAAAAAAAGAAGTCGATCCAATCAACTTCTTTTTGCTTTTATAATCGATTTCCGACATTAATCCGGTTAATAGCACGTTGAAGGGCAATTTTTGCACGACGCTCCATATCAACTGAATGTTGATCTTTGGCTTCTTCAAGGGCTTTTTCAGCACGCAATTTTGCACGCTCAGCACGGCTAATATCAATGTCTCGAGCGCGTTCCGCCGAATCCGCTACGATGGTAATGACATTATCTGCCACTTCGATAATCCCACCATTCACGGCGATCCAATCAATGTGTTTTTCGTCATCGACACGACGGACCTTCACTTGGTCTACAGCCAAAACCGCAATGGTATTGATATGACGAGGTAAAATCCCTAATTCACCATCAATTGTCTTGACAGATACAAATGCGGCATGATGATCATAAACCAGTCCATCCGGTGTAACGATTTGGACGTTCATTTGACTCATCTTTCACCTCTTCTTAGAATCCCATTTTCTCAGCTTTAGCAATCACATCTTCGATCGAACCGACACCACGGAAGGCATCCTCAGGCAAGTGGTCATGCTTTCCATCCAAAATTTCCTTAAAGCCACGAACAGTTTCTGCAACCGGTACATAGGAACCTGGTTGACCAGTAAATTGTTCCGCAACGTTAAAGTTTTGAGACAGGAAGAACTGAATGCGACGAGCACGAGCTACCAAGGTCTTTTCATCATCAGACAATTCATCCATTCCTAAGATAGCAATGATATCTTGCAATTCATGGTAACGTTGAAGGACGCGTTTGACCTCAGAAGCCACTGCATAGTGCTCTTCTCCTACGATGTCTGGAGAAAGGGCACGAGAGCTAGATGCCAATGGGTCCACAGCAGGGTAAATCCCCAATTGAACCAATTTACGTTCCAAGTTGGTTGTAGAGTCCAAATGGGCGAAAGCTGTTGCTGGGGCAGGATCTGTATAGTCATCGGCTGGCACATAAATGGCTTGGATTGATGTAACAGAACCTTTCTTGGTTGAGGTAATCCGTTCTTGCAATTGTCCCATTTCAGTTGCCAAAGTAGGTTGGTAACCAACGGCTGATGGCATCCGTCCCAAAAGGGCTGATACTTCTGAACCAGCTTGGGTGAAACGGAAGATATTGTCGATGAACAAGAGAACGTCCTGACCTTCAACATCACGGAAGTATTCCGCAATGGTCAAACCAGTAAGAGCTACACGCATCCGTGCTCCTGGTGGTTCGTTCATTTGTCCAAAGACCATGGCTGTTTTTTCGATAACGCCAGATTCCTTCATTTCCCAGTAGAGGTCATTCCCTTCACGAGTCCGTTCTCCAACTCCTGTAAATACAGAGATCCCACCGTGCTCTTGGGCAATGTTGTGGATCAATTCTTGAATCAAGACGGTCTTCCCAACTCCGGCACCACCGAAAAGGCCGACCTTCCCACCTTTCAGGTAAGGGGCAAGGAGGTCAATGACCTTGATCCCTGTTTCAAGAATTTCTTCTGAAGTAGAAAGCTCATCAAAGGATGGAGCTTTTTATGAATCGATTCACGAGGAGCATCTTCTGGAAATGCTTCTTCCAAGTCAATGGTGTCTCCTAAGACGTTAAAGACCCGTCCAAGAGTTTCTTTTCCAACAGGCACAGAGATTGGACGACCAGTGTCCAATACTTCCATTCCACGAGTCAAGCCATCTGTTGATTCCATGGCAATGGTGCGAACAACACCATCCCCAAGTTCAAGAGCTACTTCAAGAACGACTTTTGATTTTTGTTGGTCATTTTTATAGACTACAAGCGCATTATTTATCTCAGGGAGTTTATCACCCGCAGCAAAAGCTACGTCAACGACAGGACCTACAACCTGAGAAATTTTGCCTAAACTCATGTCATTCTCCTATTCTATTAAGTTTCTAAGCTTGTTAATACATACCATCAAGCTTAATTTTGTATTGTTAAAATGTGCATCGAATCAACTACTCAAGCGCACTCGCCCCTGCAACAATTTCCGTAATTTCTTGCGTAATGGTTGCCTGACGAGCTCGGTTGTATTGAATGGTCAATTCATCAATTACCTTCTTGGCATTGTCTGTTGCTGTTTGCATAGCCATCATACCAGCAGCATTTTCAGCTGTTTTTGCATCAATAATGGCTCCATAAATCATACTTTCCGCAAACTGTGGAAGCAATTGATCCAAAATCGCATCGCGGTCTGATTCCAACTCCAGATTCAAGATATAATCTTCATCTGCTTGCTTGGGGTCCAAGTCAATAATCGGAAGCATTTGCTCTACCCGCAACTGACTAGTCAAACTGTTGACATGGTGATTATAACAGACATACAATTCATCAAACAATTCATTTTGATACATTTGGACCGTCTTATTAATAATCTTCCGTACTTCATCAAAGCTTGGTTGATCGGCTAGACCACGAAGTTCATAAACCGGCTGGATGCCTCTTGCTCTAAAGAAATCTGCCCCAATACTTCCAATACAGATGACCTCAAAATCCTCACCTGTTGGATGGTATTCTTCCTTTAGTTCCATGACAGACTTAAGAATAGATGCATTGTAGCCTCCAACAAGTCCACGGTCTGACGTAATCACAATATAGGCTGTCTTTTTACAGGGCGACTCTTTAAAAATGGATGGTACTTAGCATTCTCAGCCTCGTGTCCATGTAAGAGGTCTGTCAATAGTTTACGAACCTTAGATGCGTAAATTTGGAAGTCCTTTGCAGCTTGCTCAGACTTCCCAAGTTTGGCAGCAGATACCATCTGCATAGCATTCGTAATTTGACTGGTATTCTTTGTCGATGCAATTTTATTTTTGATATCATTTAAAGAAACTGCCATCTGCCACTCCTATTTCTATTTGAAACTTGATTGGTTGACAAAGTCAGTAACCACTGCATCCATTGTTTCTTCACTTGGAAGATCTTTGGTCGTACGAATGGTTTCATAGATTTCTGGATGATGCGCTTCTACAAAGGCAAACAATTCCTCTTCAAAGCGAAGGATATCATCAACTGGTACACTATCCAAGAATCCATGTGTCAAAGCATACAAGATCACCACCTGTTTTTCAACAGTTAATGGTTCATGGACCGGTTGCTTCAAGACTTCTACAGTCCGGCGACCACGGTTCAACTTGGCTTGAGTAGCAGCATCCAAGTCACTACCAAACTTGGTGAAGGCTTCCAACTCACGGTAGGAAGCTAGGTCGATACGGAGAGTCCCCGCAACCTTCTTCATGGCCTTGATTTGGGCTGATCCACCAACCCGTGATACAGATGATCCCGCATCGATGGCTGGACGAATTCCTGAGTTAAAGAGGCTATCTTGCAAGAAGATTTGGCCATCTGTAATCGAAATCACGTTAGTAGCGATATAAGCGGAAATATCCCCTGCTTGCGTTTCAATAATTGGAAGCGCAGTAATGGAACCGCCTCCCAATTCATCCGATACTTTCGCAGAACGTTCCAATAAACGGCTGTGAAGGTAGAAGACATCCCCTGGAAAGGCTTCACGTCCTGGCGGACGACGAAGAAGAAGGGACAATTCACGGTAGGCTACGGCTTGTTTGACAAATCATCATAGACGATCAAAACATGTTTACCGTTATACATGAACTCTTCTGCCATAGCAACCCCAGCATAAGGTGCCAAATAAAGCAATGGAGACGGTTGAGAAGCCGAAGCGGTTACCACAATCGTATAATCCATAGCTCCGTATTTACGGAGAGTTTCTACTTGCGTCCGAACTGTTGATTCTTTTTGTCCAATCGCTACATAGATACAAATCATATCTTGATCCTTTTGGTTCAAGATGGTATCGATAGCAATCGAGGTTTTCCCTGTTTGACGGTCTCCGATGATCAATTCCCGTTGGCCTCGTCCAATTGGAACGAGGGCATCAATGGCTTTCAACCCAGTTTGTAGAGGCTCTGATACAGATTTCCGTTGCATAACACCAGGAGCTGGTGTTTCAACTGGACGGAATTTATCTGTCACGATTTCTCCCAAGCCATCCACTGGCTGACCTAGAGGATTGACAACCCGACCAATCAAGGCATCCCCGGCAGGGACTTCCATGATTTTACCAGTCCGACGAATCGAGTCTCCTTCACGAATATCCGTAAAGTCTCCAAGGATGATAATCCCGACATCTGTCGTTTCCAAGTTTTGCGCCATCCCGTATGAGCCGTTTTCAAAGATCAACAACTCACCACTCATTGCATTTTCAAGGCCATGAGCACGCGCAATCCCGTCACCAATGTAGGTTACAACACCTGTCTCAGTGACGTCAAAATTTGGCTGGAAATTTTCAATTTGTTGCTTAATTAAAGCGCTGATTTCTTGTGCGTTAATCGCCAAAATTCACACCACTTTCTATTTCAAATTTGCTTTTATGACTTGCAATTGACGTTTGAGACTAGTATCAAGCGTCTTGTGATTTGCTGAAACCACAAAACCACCAATCAAATCTGGATCCAATGTTTCTTTTAGAGAACGAACTTGAATACCAAATTTCTTTTCAATAATAGGGATCAACTTCTCTTTTTGAGTCTGATCGAGTCCTGCAACCGAAGATACGGTTACTTCGAAACAGTTGCTCACCTGTTGAATTTGCTCCATACTAACTCTGACAATATCATAAAATAAGGCTTCACGATGATTGAGAATAACCACTTCAATCAAATGGTCTAGTAATGCTGAATCCGAGTTTTGGAAAAGTCGCAGACTCTTCGCCTTCTCTTCATCCTCTACACCGATATGAGCTAAAAATGCAGCAAGGCCTGTTTCTTCAAAAACAGCCTTAATTTGACTTAATTTTTCATAAACGTCATCTTGCTGATTCTTTTCAAATACCAATTGAACAAAAGGCTGGGAATATTTCTCAATTACCATTAATTGCTTTTTGTCCATTAGGCATCTCCTAATTCATTTAGGTAGCGATCAATCAGTTGGCGATGGCCTTCAGAGTCCAACTGTTGGCTTAGCAATTTACCTGCCAAGTTGACGGTTAGGTCTGCCACATCGCCTTTGATACTGTTCAATGCTTCTTCTTTGTTATGCGCAATTTCTTGTTGCGCTTTTTCTTTCAAACGTACTGCTTCTTGAGTGGCTTCTGAAAGAATCTGAGATTTGTTCTTTTCTGCAGTTTCCTTTGCATTTTCGACGATAGACGCAGCTTCTTTGCGGCTACCTGCCAACTCTTCTTCACGTTTACTTGCTAGTTCCTCAGCTTTTTGACGAGCTGCTTCTGCTTCATCAATATCATTGGTAATTTTTTCAGCACGCGCATCCAAAATACTGGTAATATTGCCCCAAGCATATTTCTTTACTAAAAAGATTAGTAATAGGAAGGAACCAGCGATCAGAATAAAGTCACCAATAATGGTACCAATAGTTAAATCCATCTTCTACTCCTCCTCTACTTACTCTTCCTCACCGTTTATTTTTTTACCAATGTACATCGAAGACAACATGGTAAATACATAAGCTTGGATACATGAAATGAAAATCGAAAAGGCTGTCCATAACATGCTTCCAACAAAGGCTGCTGGATACCAATAAAAGGCCAGTTGCGACAAGCTTAGTAACAAGGATGCTAAGACTTCACCAGCAAAAATATTCCCGTAGATCCGAATCGCTAAGGATGCAAAATTAGTCACCTCTTCTAGGAGGTTCATTGGGGTCATAAATCCTGGTGTTGCAAAAGCCTTCAAGTATTCCTTAATGCCTCGGCGACGAATTCCTTCCACATGAGCAATCAGGGTGATCAAAAATGAAAGAGATAGGTCATATCCAAGGTTAGCCGTTGGGGAAGTCCATAAGTTATAACCGTTTGTTGTCTGAATTTTTGCCATCAAGCCAATATTATTGGCTACCAAGATAAAGAGAAAGAGAGAAAACAAAAATAAAGAGTAATCCTTCATATAATGTTCCCCAATGTTTCCCTTGGTAAAACCGATAACAAAATCATAAATCATCTCCAGAGCATTTTGCTTGCCCTTTGGACGAAGGGTCATTTTGCGACTTGCCCAATAGACAAAGGCAAAGACCGTCAAAACAGTTACAAGAGACATGGCAAGTAGGGTCAAATCAAAGGATACTGGTCCAATATTTAGGGTTGGATTCACACTTTCTTCCAAGGTTTGACACCTCCTTTTCTAAATAGAGTTGTCTATTTAATAACGAAGGCCATGGCCAAAGTTACAAAGAAAGTACCTTCGACAAAGGCAACACCAAGAATCAAGAGACTACGCAATTGACCAATAATTTCTGGTTGACGTGATGCAGATTTGAACAGATTGCTCATCATCAAACCTTCCGCAAGTGACACACCAAAACAGGCTAAACAAAGACCTAAAAATGTTAAATTCATGATGAATTCTCCTTAAATATATTTTACTCCCCTAGTTTACTCCTAAAAGATATAATAGTCAAATGTTTGCATAGAAAGAAAACGTTTTATAGCAATTCTGTCAATACTTTCAAAATTCCTCTTATCACTAGCTTTCAAAAGATTCTAATCATTTTTAGACACTTTGTCTATTTTTATTTTCAATAAAAATTTATACTATTTTTATCAGGAGGAGACCTAATTTTACCAAACATAAAAACTCACCTGCTCAGCAGATGAGTTCTTCGATTATTTGAAAATCGAGGTTTTGAAACTGTCCGTTTCTTGCAGCAATTTCTTAAAGATTTTTTCTTTCAGTGAAACAGTATTGTCAAATTTGACAGAACCGTTACTTAGGGTAGCTTTATCTTTATCAACTGCTTCAGCAAATGCACGTTTCAAGTCTTCATAGCTATTGTAGGTTTTACCATCGATGTCAATAGCCTGAATTCCATTTTTGGCACTTGTTACAACTTCATTGAAGTAAGCTTTCTTCCAATCTTCAAGGTTGTTAAATCTTCCTTCAGAAATTTTCTGAATAACGAAATCATCTCCTAGAGTGGCAAGTCCAGCTTGTTTGGACTCTTGTTTATACTTGTTCGAAGCATATCCTAGGAAGCCTTTTTCATAGCCATAGTAACCCCAAATTCTGAAGGTATTGTGTTTGAAGGACATAGCTCCAGGAGCCCCTTCACTGGTGTTCCCACCATAGATACCTGTCATCATCGGCACAGTCACATAGGCTGAACCAAAGTCAGATGGATTATAGACGCCATTTCCAGGACCACGGTTGGTCATGAAATTATTGGTGATGAGGTCATCTACTGTGTTTAAAGCAATCGCTTTTTCCTCATCACTCAACGGTCGAACCTTATCGAATTGATTCTTGGTGTTCGCTCCTCGGTATTGTTTATCAACCTTCTTGAACCAAGCATTGTTTAAGTCCTTGCTATGTTTATCCAATACAGCTTCCCCTTCTAGGTAATCCAGAAGCATGAGAGTGTCATTATAGCCCTTCATGTAACGATCAATTTCGTCACGTGATTTAAGGTCATTTGGATTAGTGTTATACCATTGATTTCCATCGTTTGGACGTTCATAAGCCATGTTGAGACCTAGGGCTTTGTACTCACCATTTGGATTTGATACTGACGGAGTTTGGAGCATCCCTTGGGCAAAGGCTTCAATATCAGTTCCTTCTCGGTGTCTCCAACCACCCAAGTAAACCATACGGTCATTGACGTGCGTCGTTTCGTGGGTAAAAGCAGAAACCCCAAAGTCACTGATCATATCCGTCACCATGAAGAAGACAGAATCATCTTTATATGGGTTTCCGTAAATTCGCGCCACTGCTCCCATCCGCCAATCTGTCGCATGGTAACGATCGGTAGGCCCGTACAATTCACGGATTGGAGCGATGTCTTTGCCACTGTTGGTATGTCCATAACGATCTGTACTAATGCCTTTGTAGTTTTGGTTATCAAGAACAGGAGTCGGCACCATATTATTACTCTTCAAGAGTCGATTGCGAACCTTATCCGTTGCTAGACGCGACCAGAAATCTAGGTAATTTTGTTGCCCTTTTGCGACCTTATCAATTTCCGCCTTGAAGGCATTTCGTTCCGCTTCAGTGTTCTTACCATATTTCTCGAAGGAACTATAAGCCATTGTATTGTAGGTTGAAATCAAGAACATATGGGCATCTTTAAGTTCAAGAGTGGCAAGATCATTTTACCATGCACATCGTTATTTAAGCCTTCGTATGCTCGATGTTTCTTATCGGCAAACTCAGGAGTTGTTGTTTTTGGCTCTACAATATAGACATTGTCTTTGGTTGCTTTGATAAACCAATCATTCAAGTCTGTATCGCTTGTAAAGAGTTCCATGTTGTATTTCAGGAAGTCATTTAGATTACCGGAAAGAGTATGTTTAGCTACTACTTCTCGGAAAGCATCGTGTGTACGAGTTCCTTTGATATAGTCTTCTTTTGAACCGATTTCAATCAAGCGGTCTAAGACATCAACATTCTTACCATAGAAATCTGGTTTAAACAACATGAGTTGCTTGAGATGGACATCATCAAATTTCACTCCGTAATAACGGTTGAGATAAGAGAGACCCAAAAGAACTGCCGCCTTGTTATCTTCAATTTTCTTGATGAGTGCCCGTTTGGCAGCATCATCCGTGTTCAATTGATGGTCCTCATTTTCAACCAACTGTTTCACAAAGTGAGTCAAATTATCCTTCACCTCTTTGAAGGATTCTTCAAGATAAAGGTTCTTAATAGCATTGACTTTGTTAGGTCCTGTTCTACCTAGGTGCGTGTAGATTGGGTCAGATTGTAATTCGACTGGATTTAATGTTCCAACAATGGCACTAATGAGATCGCTCCGGTCTTTGTCAACCAAATTCGGCGTGTAGACCACTTCACCAAGTTCTGCTACACTGTACTCTTTGACTTGTTTGACCTTAGAGTCTTTTGGCGTAATGCTAAAAACATCTTTTGTCTTATCTGCATAATGGATTAGGATACGGTCGGCATCAGCTAATTCGGTTACAAAATCATTGCCCTTCATGGCCGTCACAGACAAGACTTCCTTGGTCAGGAGAGGACTACCCGTAGCCAATTTATTTCCTTGGTCAACAATCCATTCTTTGTTATAGAATGGTTGCAATTTTGCAATATTGCGGTAAGCAAGTTCGCGAGCGGCATCGTAGCCATCAATTGCCTTGTATTGATCGTCTTTGTTGACAAGGTTATTGAGCCTATCTTCAATCGGTTTGTCACTGGTGAATGTAGCAGCAGTGATTCCCATTGCTTCAATTTTCTGCTCAGCTTCTGCAAGGGAAATGCTAGGGATTTTACGGGAGTTGTTATAGGTTTTCTTACCTTCACTCACGTCCTCCACACTGTAATTCCGTTTAGTTCTTGAGTAGGTGAAGTAGTCGTCCGCATCAATATCCGAGTGACCAAAGACCATCTCACCTGTTTTGACTTTCATCATGGTGATGTTGTCTTCAATGGCACCCAAGGCCCAGTTGGTCCCTAGTAATCCACCAGACTGAACAGCTTCTTTCAGTTCGATCGAACCTTTAGCAACTGAATTTCTGAGGACCCCTTCTTTACCTACTGTATGGTTATTTCCACCATTTTGAGAGGAGTAGACTAGCCCTGCAGCTTTGCCTTATTCCCAGTCATTTCAGCATCAACGTAGGCTTTTTCAACGACACCCTTCCAGTTTTCTCCTAGGACACCCGCTAAATAACCACCTTTATTGCCAGCAGCGTGCAGTTTACCGATAAAGGCAACATTACTTACCTTCCCACTACCATCAATTTTATTGATAATACCAGCTACGTCATTGTTCCCGACAACACTTCCTGTTACTTTAACATTTTCAACAGTTGCATTATTTTTGATAACACCTGCGATTGGTGCTACTCGATCTGTCCCAGGTAGGTCAATATTGACATTTTCAAGCAAGAGATTCTTAACCGAGCCACCTTCGATGTTCCCAAACAGTGGTCTCGTAATATTATGGATAGCAAATTTGTTACCTTCTGTACTTTCCAATGTCCCCTTAAAGGCATTGGTGACATAGGATTTTCCTGCTGCTTGTACGTTCGCCGCATTCATGTTGCTACCCAGCTTAAAGGTCGCAGTCGGATTGGCCTGCATGGCTTTTACAAGTTCGTCGAAATTGTAGTAGACATCTCCGTCATGGGCTTTTGGCTTCGCAATGTAGTGGACATAGTCTTCGCTGAACTGTTGATCTGCTGTTCGTTGGATAAGATCAGGTGCTTTAGCAGTAACCTTGTATAATGCTTTCCATCAATTGTGACTTCTTCAATTTTATCAACAGCCAGTTTTGTGATCTTATTATCATGGGTTGTAACCTTTAAGTAATAAGGTTTCACATCTGAAGGTGTTTCGGACAAGAGGCTACGATCGGTCTCAAGGCCTTGGTCATCCACGCTAATCAGACTAGTTTCCTTGATGTTTTTGACTTCAACTTTTTTAAGGTCAAGTCTTAGTGGTTCTTCCTTGAGAACCTCTTCTTCATCCCCATTTCCACGATCATAGACCATGGTTGTTGCGAGCGTATAATCCTTGTAGTAGTCTAAATCTGCTAAAGCAGCTGCCAAATCAGACTCTGAAAGGGCAAAAGTTTTCACGACTTGATCGCCTTTTTTCAACACCGCCTGGATGGACTTGATGGTCACACCCTCTGGTTTTTCTAAATGATAGCTAGCTTTGGCACTGCGCTTCAATTCTTCCTTATCGACCTGAGTCAAGGTCAAGGTTGGCTTGTCTAGTTCTTTGGTCCCTTTTTGAATAATCCGATCTTGGGCTTGTTCAACGACTTCCTCCGAAACCGTTGGAGCATCCGCAGTTTTTACACCTTTAATGGTCTTATAGACCTTGGTGATTTTCTTCTTCCCATTTTTTCCTGCTTGAGAGACCCTTTCGTTTCCTTTTAGCAGGGTGGCATCTTGTTCTGTTACCGTCTTAAATGGAATTTCCTCAAAAGCAACTTCCTCTGTTTGGCCGTCAATAGCTTTGGTCCCACGACCAATTTTTTCTGTCACAGGAGCTTTTACCGTTTCAGTTGCTGTGCTGAGAGGCTCTCCAACTTTCTCGCCATTGACCGTTTTATAGACACGGCGAATTTCCTGGCTACCTGCCTCTCCTTTTTGAAGGATACTTTCTTCATCAGTATAGCGGTTCGCATCTGATACATACTCGGTTTCACATGGAAGGACCACCGTTTCTGTTTCTGTAACTGTCCCTTCCGTTATTTGGTAAACTGGATTCTCAGGTTGAATTGGAGCTTCACCAACATGGCCTTCTTCCTGCGTCCCCTTAGCTTCAACGACACCGGTATAGGCTGGATTCTCTGGTTGTACAGGAGCTTCACCAACATGGCCTTCTTCCTGCGTCCCCTTAGCTTCAACGACACCGGTATAAGCTGGGTTCTCAGGTTGAATTGGAGCTTCACCAACATGGCCTTCTTCTTGCGTCCCCTTAGCTTCAACGACGCCGGTATAGGCTGGATTCTCTGGTTGTACAGGAGCTTCACCAACATGGCCTTCTTCCTGCGTCCCCTTAGCTTCAACGACACCGGTATAGGCTGGGTTTTCTGGTTGTACAGGAGCTTCACCAACATGGCCTTCTTCTTGCGTTCCCTTAGTTTCGATGACACCAGTATAGGCTGGGTTTTCTGGTTGTACAGGAGCTTCACCAACATGGCCTTCTTCTTGCGTTCCCTTAGTTTCGATGACACCAGTATAGGCTGGGTTTTCTGGTTGTACAGGAGCTTCACCAACGTGACCTTCTTCTTGCGTTCCCTTATCTGTTACGACTGGATTTGGTTGGGGCGTTGGGTGGGCTTCTTCTTGTGTTCCAACCCTTAGGACTTGAGGGACTGGTTCTATCGTCACAGTACTTTCAAGTACTGTCCGAACCTCTTTGCCTTCGACTAGACTTACTTGCGTTAAAATGGTCCGCTCCCCATTTTCGCCAGGAGTCAACACTTTGGTCTGGCCTTTGGCGAGTGTAGCATCAGGTTTTTCAACCACTTCAAATGGAATGACTTCCGTAGATACTTCAACTCTTGGCTTTTCTACGATAGGAAAGGCTGGTCCGACCTCTGGAGTGACACGCGAGCTTAGATCTATCTTTGGAGTAGAAGTGATAGTCTTGAGCTGTCCAGGCTCATTTTTTTGATTTCTCTGATCACCAGGAGACAACTGTTCAGTTACTTTAGGAGTCGACGGGTAGCGAAGATAACCAATATAGTCATAGCCATCAATCTCAATCACACCCTTGGCAAGTTCTTGGCTAGATGAAACAGAAAGGGTTTGATTATAAGAACGCAAGACCTGATTCTGTAAAGCAGCGGCTTCCATCGATAGGAAAAGGCTCTGCCCCATAGTCCCAATCAAAAGAACCCCCATCACTTTCTTCCGGTGTTTTTTAGAGAGTAAAAGAACAGCAAATGAAGCACTGGCTAGACTAAGTCCAACTAATGCTACTTCAGTGGTTCCAGTTTGTGGAAGAACCTGTGGAGCACTTCCTTTCTTTTTATAAACTAGATAAAGAGTATCCTCATTTTGATATTCCTCAGGGATAGCATGAATTAGCTGTGCCTGCTCTTCAGCTGTCAGTTCCTCTTCTGTCACATAGCCAAAATGAACATTGGCATTTTGAGAGACCTGATCTGCTTGAACAGGACGGACTCCTAGCATACTTCCAGCCAATAAAAAGCTCCGATTGCAACCGGTCCGACGCCAACCGATAATTTGCGAATCGAGTACTTAGTAATCTTTTCAAAGCTTTGTTTTGTTTTTTTCATCCTTTAACTTCCTACATAGTAATATTTGCATCCTATAGAAGGGCTTTAAATAGTTGAAGAGAGGGATGAGCCTTTTCCTCAAATACCTTCCCGGGATTTTTTACCTTTACCTATCTTATCTTTTTTCCATTATTTTAGCAAGTACTATTACTCAAAAAATGTAAGCTTTTTCTTTCCTTCTTTTCCAAGGATGGTAGAGACTTTAAAACTCATACAAAAAACGCCTAAAATGAACTGCACCCCAAAGTTAGATTTTTTCTGTCTAACTTTGGGCGTACAGTTCAAAAATAGGCGTTTTTGATCCTTATTATGCGTACAATGATTGATACAAGTCAGCGTAATGTTGGCTAGCTGTATCCCAAGAGAAGTCACGACTCATAGCTTCTTTTTGGAGCCCCAACCAAACATCTGGATGATGAGTGTAGACGGTTAGGGCTTGATCGACAGCCCAGTTTAGCCAATAACCAGAAAGGTTATTAAAGCTAAAACCAGTACCACTTCCGTCAACTACATTATAGGCTTGAACAGTGTCGCGAAGTCCCCCTACCTCATGAACCAATGGCAAGGTTCCATAACGCATAGCCATCATTTGAGATAGACCACATGGTTCAAAACGACTCGGCATCAAGAAAACATCTGATGCTGCATAAATTTCTTGAGCTAACTGCACATCGAACATAATATTGGCAGAGAGTTTATCTGGATAAGCTTGAGCAAACCAAGAAAAGGCATGTTCAAAGCCAGGATCTCCCGTTCCCAAAAGAACGATTTGGATATCCTTTTGTAGGAGGTTGTGTAATTCTTCAACCACCACATCAAAGCCTTTTTGACGAGTGAGCCGAGAAACAATCCCAAACAAAGGTACATCATCACGAACTGGCAAACCAACTCGCTCTTGAAGAGCACGTTTACTAGCTGCCTTACCTGATAAATCATCTTTACTGAAATGATAGGTCAAAAGGGGGTCTGTCTCAGGATTATAAAGATCCGTATCAATCCCATTTACAATCCCTGTTAACTTCCCAGATTCCATCCGCAAGATTTGATCTAGTTCACAACCATATTGGCCTGTCTTAATCTCATTAGCATAACTTGGCGAAACAGTCGTCACGCGGTCTGCATAGAGAATCCCTGCCTTCATCCAGTTCAAGCAGTCTTTCCAACGAAGTGTTCCATCTGCATAGCGTTCGAAACCAACCCCAAATAAATCCCAAAGCATCCCTGGATCAAACTGACCTTGAAACTCCAGATTATGGATGGTCAAGACAGACTTAATTCCATTGTAAGCTTGAATCCCAACGGTATTTCTCTTTTAGTAGGAAAGGAATCATGGCTGTATGGTAGTCATGAGCGTGGACGATATCTGGAATGAAATCTACACGTTCCATCATCTCAAGAGCAGCTAATTGGAAGAAAGCAAAACGCTCACCATCATCAAAATCCCCATAGACGTGTCCTCTAAAGAAGTACTTTTGATTATCAATGAAGTAGAAGGTCACACCATCTCTAAAAATACGTTTTACCCCAACATACTCACTTCTCCACCCTACCTTGGTAGTAAAGTGTAGCACATCTTCAATCTGGTCGCCAAATTTCGCCTCTACCATATCGTAATAAGGAAGGACGACACGGACATCATGTCCTTTTTTAGCCAAGGATTTAGGAAGTGCTCCAATGACATCTCCTAGCCCCCCTGTTTTTGAAAAGGGAGCTCCTTCTGCGGCAACAAACAATAATTTCATTATCCAATATCCTCTGTAATCACAGCACCTTTTTTAATCACAAGAGGTGCCTCTTTGGTTCCACGAATGGTTACACCAGTTTCAACTACGACGCCCTTGTCAAGAATCGCATGCTCGACGACTGCTCCCTCATGGACAACAACACCTGGGAACAAAAGACTGCTGCGAATTTCTGCCCCCTTGTGTAGATGAACACGACGAGAAATGACAGAATCATGCACCAAAGCTTCGACAATGCTTCCTGATGCAAATTGCGAATTCTTAATTTGCGAACCAGGAGCATAGTAAGTTGGCTCTTCATTTTTCACCTTGGTATAAACTTTTTGATTTGGTGAGAAGAGAGACATGAATTTATTGGTTTCCAACATATCTAAGTTAGCACGATAGTAGGATTCAACTGAATGAATATTGGCAATATAGCCGGTGTATTCAAAAGCGAAGGCTCCATGTTCTACTGCTAAATCACGAAGGATATAACGCAATTTTTCTGGATACTCTTTATGGATTTCTGATTCTAATTTTTCAATCAACCATGGTGTATCCACAATAAAGATATCCGTTGACATATTATAGAGAGCATCTGGATCTGTTCCATCAAACAACTTTTGTCCACGTACATGGTCAGTATCATCAATCTCAAAAACCGCATTTACTTCAGAGATGTCACGATGATGCATCTTTTTGTACACGACTGTAATAGGTGCATCAATGGTGTTATGCAAATGGAAGACCTGGTTTAAATCAATATTGACCAAGACGTCACAGTTAAGAGCTACTGTGTGATTAGATCCTGAGCGTTTTAAATAAGTTAATAACTGCTCATAGTACTCTTTGCCAACGTTTGAGCTTTCAACTGGAGTGTTGTAGATACCGAGATAGTAGTGACTCAAGAGAGTTGACAAGCCCCACTCGCGACCAGAGCGAATATGGTCAAAGACAGAACTGATATTTTCTTGCTGGAAGATACCAAATACACTACGAATCCCTGCATTAGCGAGACTAGAAAGCGGGAAGTCAATCAAGCGATATTTCCCATCAAATGGCAAACTGGCAACAGGACGATGATCTGTCAATGATGACATATCATGGAAGCCTACTGTGTTTCCTAAAATGGCTGAATACTTATCAATCTTCATCTGTTGCTACCCCCACTTTTTCGTTATATCCAACGACTTGTACTTCTTCCGTTCCATCGATGACAACACCTTCTGAAATGACCGCTCCTTCACCGATTATAGCGCGTTTAATCACGGCACCTTGTCCGATAATGGCACCACTCATGATAACAGAATCTTCAACGACTGCACCTTTACGAACTTGTGCTTCCGTAGACAGGATAGAACGTTTTACTGTTCCATCTACCAAGCACCCATCCACTACCAAGGAATCTTCAATATGCGCATGTTCGCCAAGAAGTTTGGTGGTGAAATCAAGTTACGAGAATAGATCTTCCAGTGACGATCACGGCTGTCTAAGGCGTTATTTGGATCAATGTATTCCATGTTTGCTTCCCAGAGAGATTCAATGGTTCCCACGTCTTTCCAATAGCCCTTGAATTCATAAGCATAGACGCTTTCTCCAGATTCAAGATAAGTTGGAATAACGTTTTTACCAAAGTCAGACATATCGATGTCACTCTTCTCTGCAGCCACTAGCATGTTGCGAAGACGAGCCCAGTCAAAAATGTAGATCCCCATAGAAGCTTTTGTTGATTTTGGCTCTGCCGGTTTTTCTTCAAATTCTACGATGCGGTTATTGGCGTCCGTATTCATAATTCCGAAACGGCTAGCTTCTTTTAAAGGTACATCCAATACAGCTACTGTAAGGCTTGCATTGTGATCTTTGTGAGACTGAAGCATTTCGTCATAGTCCATCTTGTAGATATGGTCTCCAGAAAGGATTAAAACATATTCCGGATTTATGCTGTCGATGTAATCAATATTCTGGAAAATCGCATGACTGGTTCCTTCAAACCAACGATTTCCCTCACTTGCAGAATACGGTTGGAGGATTGAAACACCTGTATTGATGCCATCTAATCCCCAGCTAGAACCATTCCCAATATGATTATTAAGAGCGAGCGGTTGGTACTGAGTAATCACACCAACATTGTGAATGCCTGAGTTGGCACAGTTGGATAAGGCAAAGTCAATAATACGATAACGTCCCCCAAATTGTACTGCAGGTTTAGCAATGCTTTGAGTTAATTTTCCAAGGCGTGTTCCTTGCCCACCAGCAAGGATCAAAGCTAGCATTTCATTCTTCATTGATTACTCCTTTATGGATTGACGAGACCTTTTCCCTATTCCCAAGGATTCCCTCATTTTTGCAAGTAATAGAGGCATCTTTGAGAGCTTCGAGATAGATCCTAGACAGCGATCAGATGATCAGCAACAATTATTCTTTTGTTTTGGAATTAGTAGAACGAAGTTTTCGTTTCACCTTCCAGACACTGGCTCCTAAAGCCGGTAAAGTGAAGGTCAAGGTCTGTGGATAGTCTTTCCAAAGAGCTTCTTGAGTTTTCACTTCCTGATTGTGTTCTTTCCAAACACCTCCCCATTTTTCTAATTCGGTATTCCAAATTTCTTCATAGACGCCAGCAACTGGAACTCCGACTGTGAAGTCTTTGCGTTCAACTGGTGCCATATTAAAAATACAAAGTAGATGATTTCCTTTTTTATCCTTACGAGTAAAGGTCAAGACACTTTGATCTCGGTTATCCGCATCAATAATCTCAATACCATCGTAGCTATCATCAATTTCCCATAACATCTTATTGTCTTTGTAGAACTGATTGAGCTGAGAGGTGAACTCTTGCATCTTCTGGTTCATCTCATCTTCTAGATTTGACCATTCCAATTGTTCTTCTGATCTCCACTCTAAGAATTGGCCAAATTCTGAACCCATGAAGAGCAACTTTTTCCCTGGGTGACAGATCTGATAGGTCAAGAGATTCCGTAAACCAGCAAATTGATTGTAGCGATCTCCCCACATCTTATGCATAAGACTCTTCTTCCCGTGTACCACTTCGTCATGAGAGAATGGCAATAAGAAATTCTCAGAAAAGGCATACATGAAACTAAAGGTAACCAAGTTGAAATCGAATTTCCGGTAAACAGGATCTTCTTCATAGAAACGGAGAATGTCGTTCATCCAGCCCATATTCCACTTGTAGTCAAACCCTAAGCCACCGTACTCTTCTGGACCAGTAATCTTTGTCCCAGATGAACTTTCTTCAGCAACCATGATGACATCAGGATGCTCTAATTTAATTACAGCATTCATCCGTTTAAGGAAATGGATCCCCTCATAGTTGAGATTTCCACCATCTATATTTGGTGTCCATGGACCACTATCATAGTCTAAGTAGAGCATATTGCTGACCGCATCCACCCGGATCCCATCCAAGTGATAAAATTCGATCCAGAATTTCACACTAGAAATGAGGAAGGATTGGACCTGGTTCTTTCCAAGGTCAAAGTTTAAAGCTCCCCAACCATAGTTGTGGGCCCGATGGTGATCCTGATATTCAAAGGTAGGTGTCCCATCATAATAAGCTAAGGCATCATCATTGATAGTGAAGTGACCAGGTACCCAGTCTACAATCACCCCGATGTTATTCAAGTGACAGGCTTCAACGAAGTCTTGAAACTCTTCCGGCGTTCCGTAAGTATGCTCTAAGGCAAAGTAACCCATCAATTGGTAGCCCCAGCTAAGACCTAGTGGGTGAGCCATAACTGGCATAAACTCCACATGGGTGTAGTTCATTTTTACCAAGTAAGGAATCAAATCTTCCTTCAGCTGAGCAAAGGTAAAAGGAGTTCCATCCTCGTTTCGCTTCCATGAGCCTGCATGGACTTCATAGATATTCACCGGACGTGAGAAAAAGCAAGTTTTCTCCTTCTGGCCATCCATAGTCCATCTTTCCATTTTCGTTCTGGGATTTCCGTAATAACGGCGCCAGTTCCAGGACGTTTCTCCATTCGAACTGCCAAAGGATCCACCTTCATCAGGCGATGACCATTTTGGCGAGTGATATGGTATTTATAAATATCTCCTACTTGAGGCGCCCCTGTAAAAACTTCCCAGACGCCAGCTTCATTTCGTTCCATTGGGATTTCATTTTCTTCCCATTGGGTGAAGTCTCCTGCTAAATGAACTGCTTGAGCATTTGGTGCCCAAACTCGAAACCAGTACCCATCTACTCCATCTACTTGGTCCTTATGAGCTCCTAGATAATGTTGAAGATGAAAGTTCTCCCCAGTTCCAAATGTATACAATGCTTGTTGTGTATCCATCCACTCACCTCTCCTGCTTTTTGTAAGCGCTTCCTATAGTTTATATTCTACTATAAATAGTTGAAATATTCAAGATTTTTTCTTGAATAATGTGATGAAAATTTATGAAAATATTATGATTAAAAGAAGGAAATTCTGAAAATTTCCATCTCTTCATCAATATTATTTAATCGTCAAATTATCCTTTTAATTATTATACTATAAAAATAATTGGATTCAAGCTTTTACCAGATAATTGAATGATTCTTTTTATTCTATATCTTTATTTCAGCAAACAGTGATCATTCTGTTCAGATGCCTCATTTCTTTTTAAAAAATCATATTTGATATTTGATAAGAAAAAAGTTACCACCTTTAAAAAAAGTGATAACTCTTTTATATTCATCTCTATTGATAATTAGTCTACGTTCACGTATTCTTTAGAAAGTTCAAGAACTTCTTCCATTGTTGAACATTCCGTCAAAGCACGGTTTGCGTATTCTTGCATCTTAGCAGTGTCCAATTTCTTCATCAAGCTACGTGTACGAAGGACAGATGTAGCTGACATAGAGAATTCATCCAAGCCCATTCCGACAAGGAGAGGAACAGCTGTTTGGTCACCAGCCATCTCACCACACATACCAGCCCATTTACCTTCAGCATGAGCTGCTTTGATCACGTTGTTAATCAAACGAAGGATCGATGGGTTATATGGTTGGTAAAGGTATGAAACTTGTTCGTTCATACGGTCAGCAGCCATTGTGTATTGGATCAAGTCGTTTGTACCAATTGAGAAGAAATCAACTTCTTTGGCAAATTGGTCTGCAAGCATAGCTGCAGCTGGGATTTCAATCATGATACCAACTTGGATATCATCCGCAACAGCAACACCCTCAGCAACCAATTTCGCTTTTTCTTCTTCGAGAATACCTTTAGCTGTACGGAATTCCGTCAACAAAGCAACCATTGGGAACATGATCCGCAATTTACCGTGAACAGATGCACGAAGCAAAGCACGCAATTGTGTACGGAACATTTGGTTACCCGTTTCAGAGATTGAGATACGCAAAGCACGGTAACCCAAGAATGGGTTCATTTCTTTAGGAAGATCGAAGTAAGGGAGTTCTTTATCCCCACCGATATCCATAGTACGAACGACAACAGGTTTACCATTCATACCTTCAAGAACTGCTTTGTATGCTTCGTATTGGTCATCTTCAGTTGGGAAGTCTTGAGAGTCCATGTACAAGAATTCAGTACGGTAGAGACCAACCGCTTCTGCACCGTTCTCGTTCACACCTTCAACGTCTTTAGGTGTACCGATATTAGCAGCCAACTCGAAGTGTTTCCCATCTGCAGTCACTGTTTTCGCATCTTTCAAAAGAGCCCATTCAGCTTTGTTTCGCATAAGCTTCACCAGCTGCTTTGAAGGCTGCAATTTGTTCTTCACTTGGGTTGATGACTACTTCACCAGTGATTCCAGATACAGCCAAAATATCACCATCTTTTACAAGATCGGTAATGTTGTTTGTACCAAGAACAGCTGCGATTTCAAGTGTACGCGCCATGATGGCTGAGTGACTCGTACGTCCACCGATGTTTGTAACAAATGCTTTAACGAACTGTTTGTTCAATTGTGCAGTGTCTGATGGAGTCAAATCATGGGCAACCACGATTGCTTCTTCATTGATTGTCGCAGGATTTGGCAATTTCTTACCAAGCAAGTTTGCAAGAACACGTTTGGTCACGTCGCGAATATCCGCCGCACGTTCTTGCATATATGGGTTATCTTCCATTCCTTCAAAGATGGTGATAAACATATCTGTGACTTCTTTCAAGCCAGCCTCAGCATTCACCTTCTTCGTACGAATTGTTTCCTTAATCTGACCAATCATTTCAGGGTCAGAGAGTACCATCATGTGAGCATCAAATACTTGTGCCGCTTCCTCACCAAGGCTTGCTACTGCATTTTCCCGAATAAGAGAAAGCTCGTTTTGTGAAGCTTCTAGAGCTGCATCCAAACGAGCTTCTTCTGCATTCGTATCTTCAACTGAAAGAGTTTCAAATGATAAATCGGGTTGAACAAGTAGATATGCCTTAGCAACGGCAACACCGTCAGATGCTGCAATTCCTTTAAGCATTTCTGTCATGTTTAAGCCAATCCTTCTTTTTCCATTGTTTCAGCAATTGCTGCAAGAGCATCATCAGCGTCAGCACCTTCAGCTGAGATTACAACGTCAGCTCCTTGACCTACACCAAGGCTCATTACACCCATGATTGATTTCAAGTTAACTGATTTACCTTTGTATTCAAGAGTAATATCTGAAGCAAATTTGCTAGCTGTTTGAACCAACAAAGTTGCTGGACGTGCGTGGATACCTGTTTCTGCCACGATGTGGAAATCTTTAGAAGCCATAGTTTGACTCTCCTTTTATAATTAGTTTTGAGTTACATGTGATAACCCTTACAATTTGGTATTATACCATCTTCTCAAAGATTTTTCAAGATTTTTATCACACACTTACTGAAAATACTTGCAGGATTCTTCAACTACTTGCCAGTTTTTTTACTTTCTTCTATATATGTAGTATCCTTCTTATTTTTCAGACACAGGATATAGAATTTTAGTCCATGGCTTCCCTATACTATACCTCCTCAAACCTATATTTCATCGGGGTTCCCTATTTTTTCACCAATTATTATAACACTACATCTTGTGGTTGTTCCCACTTTGTCTAAAAATAGTGCACAATATTTAGTTCAAAACCTTGACAAGCAAAAACCTTTTGTTTATACTAGATACAGATTTATGATTTTAGAGGAGTTACATCATATTATGGTGACAATTTATTCAAAGAATAATTGCGTTCAATGTAAAATGACTAAGCGCTTTTTAGATACCAATCACGTTGAATACCGTGAGATTAATCTAGATGAACAACCTGAGTTTGTAGACCATGTAAAGAATCTTGGTTTCAATGCTGCACCGGTTATCCAGACTGCTGATGAAGTCTTCTCTGGATTCCAACCAGCTAAACTTAAAAAATTATCTTAATACTGTTAAACAGGATCTGATCGGTCTAGGGATTTCACCACTGTAGAAAGCTACTACGGTGTTACCCTGGCCCTTTTACTTGTAAAGGGGAGCTTGCCTCCCCTTTGTTTTTGAATTAGAAAAAGGAACATTATGGGATTAAAATCACTTGAAGACGTAACCTACTTCCGTCTTAATAATGAAATCAACCGTCCAGTTAACGGTCAAATCATGCTTCATAAAGATAAAGAAGCCTTGGATGCTTTCTTCAAAGAAAATGTTGTGCCAAATACCATGGCCTTTGATTCAATATCGGATAAAATCAACTACCTTATTGAACACAACTATATCGAAACAGCCTTCATTCAGAAGTACCGTCCTGAATTTTTGGAAGAATTGGCCCAATTTATCAAAGATCAAAACTTCCAATTCAAGTCCTTCATGGCTGCCTATAAATTCTATAACCAGTACGCTCTGAAAACAAATGATGGAGAATACTATCTCGAAAGCATGGAAGACCGCGTCTTCTTCAACGCTCTCTATTTTGCAGATGGTAATGAAGCCATTGCCAAGGACATTGCTAACGAGATTATCCACCAACGCTACCAACCAGCTACTCCTTCTTTCTTGAATGCTGGACGTGCCCGCCGTGGTGAATTGGTCTCCTGTTTCTTGATCCAAGTAACCGATGACATGAATGCGATTGGACGCTCTATCAACTCTGCCCTTCAACTTTCTCGTATCGGTGGTGGGGTTGGAATCTCCCTCAGCAACCTTCGTGAAGCTGGAGCACCGATCAAGGGCTATGAAGGAGCTGCTTCTGGGGTCGTTCCTGTTATGAAACTCTTTGAAGATAGCTTCTCTTACTCTAACCAGTTGGGACAACGCCAAGGGGCTGGGGTAGTTTACCTCAACGTCTTCCACCCAGACATCATTGCCTTCCTTTCTACTAAGAAAGAAACGCCGATGAAAAAGTTCGGGTTAAGACCCTCTCACTTGGGGTCGTCGTACCAGACAAATTCTACGAGTTGGCTCGTAAGAATGAAGAAATGTACCTCTTCAGCCCATACTCTGTTGAGCGTGAATACGGAGTACCATTCAACTACATCGACATCACTGAAAAATACGATGAGTTGGTCGCTAACCCAAATATCCGTAAGACAAAAATCAAGGCGCGTGATTTGGAAACTGAAATTTCTAAATTGCAACAAGAATCTGGTTACCCTTATGTAGTCAACATCGATACTGCCAACCGGGCAAACCCAGTTGATGGGAAAATCATCATGAGTAACTTGTGTTCAGAGATCCTCCAGGTTCAAGAGCCAAGCTTGATTAACGATGCCCAAGAATTCATTAAAATGGGGACTGACGTCTCCTGTAACCTTGGTTCAACCAACGTGGTCAATATGATGACCTCACCTGACTTTGGTCGTTCCATTCGTGCCATGGTTCGTGCTTTGACTTTTGTGACGGATAGTTCTCACATTGTCGCTGTTCCTACTATCGACCACGGAAACAGCCAAGCGCATACCTTTGGTCTTGGAGCCATGGGACTTCACAGCTATCTTGCCCAACAATTAATCGAATACGGATCTCCTGAGTCTGTTGAGTTTACGAGCATCTACTTCATGCTCATGAACTACTGGACCCTCGTAGAATCAAATAACATCGCGCGTGAACGGGGTATCACCTTCCACAACTTTGAAATCAGACTATGCCAACGGTAGCTACTTCGATAAGTACACGACTGGAGAGTTTGTTCCAAAATCTGATCGCGTCAAAGAACTCTTTAAAGATATCTTCATTCCAAGTGCAGAAGATTGGGCTGAACTGCGTGATAAAGTCAAGGCAGATGGTCTATACCACCAAAACCGCTTGGCTGTGGCACCAAATGGTTCTATCAGCTACATCAATGACGTATCTGCTTCTATCCACCCAATTACACAACGGATTGAAGAACGCCAAGAGAAGAAAATCGGGAAGATCTACTACCCTGCTGCAGGATTATCAACAGATACCATTCCTTACTACACTTCTGCCTACGACATGGATATGCGCAAAGTCATCGATGTCTACGCTGCTGCAACTGAGCACGTAGACCAAGGGCTCTCACTGACTCTCTTTATGCGCAGTGACATTCCAAAAGGCCTTTACGAATGGAAAACTGAAAACAAACAAACCACTCGTGACTTGTCTATCCTCCGCAACTATGCCTTTAACAAGGGAATCAAGTCTATCTACTACGTCCGTACCTTTACAGATGATGGTGGAGAAGTTGGCGCAAACCAATGTGAAAGCTGTGTCATCTAAGACACTCTGATCCATTGCTACCAAAAGTCGGTTCGCCGACTTTTTGTGCGGTATTCTAACAATTGTGTTAGAATAATAATGATTGTATGATCGAATGAATTAGAAAAAGAAAGAGATTTCAAATGGAAACTTACTACAAAGCCATTAACTGGAATGCCATCGAGGATGTCATCGATAAATCTACTTGGGAAAAGCTAACCGAACAATTCTGGTTGGATACACGTATTCCTTTGTCAAACGACTTGGACGACTGGAGAAAGCTGTCTAACAAGGAAAAAGACCTTGTTGGTAAAGTTTTTGGAGGTTTAACCCTTCTCGATACCATGCAGTCTGAAACGGGTGTGCAAGCCCTTCGTGCGGATATTCGTACTCCACATGAAGAAGCTGTCTTTAACAACATCCAATTCATGGAATCTGTCCATGCTAAGTCTTACTCTTCTATCTTTTCTACCTTGAATACCAAGTCAGAAATCGAAGAGATTTTTGAATGGACCAATACCAATCCCTTCCTTCAAAAGAAGGCAGAAATCATCAACGAGATCTACCTCAATGGGACTCCCCTTGAAAAGAAAGTAGCCAGCGTCTTCCTTGAAACCTTCCTCTTCTACTCTGGTTTCTTCACACCGCTCTACTATCTTGGAAACAACAAGTTGGCCAACGTGGCTGAAATCATCAAGTTGATCATTCGGGACGAATCTGTCCACGGGACCTATATCGGCTACAAGTTCCAACTCGGATTTAATGAATTACCAGAAGAGGAACAAGAAAAACTTAAAGAATGGATGTATGACTTACTCTACACCCTCTATGAGAATGAAGAAGGCTATACAGAGAGCCTCTATGACGGTGTAGGTTGGACAGAGGAAGTCAAGACCTTCCTTCGTTATAACGCTAACAAAGCCCTCATGAACCTGGGACAAGATCCACTCTTCCCTGACTCAGCAGATGATGTCAACCCAATCGTCATGAACGGGATCTCAACCGGTACATCTAACCACGACTTCTTCTCTCAAGTCGGAAATGGTTACCTTCTCGGTGAAGTAGAAGCCATGCAGGATGACGATTACAACTATGGCCTATAAGACAAAAACCTTTCCATCTGGAAAGGTTTTTTTGCTTTTTCATGCTAAAAATTAGCCTTGCTGCAGAAGAAACTATCTCAAATAAACAAATCAGTCCTTTCCAGATTTGGAAAGGGCTGATTTGGTAGGTATGTTACTCCCCATTCTTCTTTATTGAAGCAAGAAGATAAGGAGAGAAGCGATCAGGTTATTTGCTATATGCAGGGCAATGGCATAACGAATATCTTCCTTAGTCAGATACGCTAAAGCAAAAATTGAACCCATTATAAAGTAAGTTAGAAATTGCCCTAGACTAGACGGAAGATGGAGAAAAGAAAATAAACTAGAAGAAAGAGCAATATAGAGCAAGGTTTGTCCTAGGGTTTCCTGCTTTGAAAATAGATACTTGGCCATTAAGCCTCTAGTTATGAATTCTTCAATAATGGGAGCAATAAAAATAATATAGAAAAAAACGAAAGCAGGAAATAACTCCAAGAAAAACTCAATACTTCTTTGATTATTAGACGATTCACCCGAGACCAAGGCTTGAAGAGCAATAAAGGCAACTAATAATCCAATGGGTAACCATATCGTGGACGTCAGTTTGGTCTTTTTAACCTCAAGTTTCCAACCCTTTTGGTACCATTTCCACAAACCAAAAATATAGAGAGCAGATACCAAAGCGAATATCAAGAGAATGAGAGGCTCGGAACCTCCCTCAACGAGAACATTCAAGCAACTAGCAAGAATCCTCGAAAATAAAATAAAATGAGAGAAGACCACCAAGGCATACAAACCAACATTTTTCCAGATACTGTTCCCCTTCATACAACACTCCTTTTTCCTTTCGATTCCTATTCCAAGTCTATTTTTTAATTCAATTATCTACCTTTGATTATTTATTATGCTGTCAAACTTAGGATTTTTATGAGGGCCTCGGACTGCGCCTTCAAATCGCCAATGGAGCAATATCTAAGACACTTCCTTTTTCCTATATATTTATTGTAATGTATTTATCAAAAATTACAAGTACTTCTTAAAAAGTTTTTACAAAGATTTAACAGTTTACCATACAAAAAGACCTACCCGAAGGTAGATCTCTTGTTGCTTACAATTTAGCTGCTACAGCATCCAACAATTCTTGGATCTTGGCTTGGTTGCTTCCTCCTGCCATGGCCATGTCTGGTTTTCCACCACCACGTCCATCGACGATTGGAGCCAATTCTTTGACCAAGTTACCTGCGTGGATGTCTTTGTTCTTGCTGGCTACGAGAAGATTGACCTTGTCACCGATTGCTGCGACAAGAACAAGGACGTCTGAGTAGTCTTTTTGTTTCCAGTTATCCGCAAAGGTACGAAGGGCACCTGCATCTGATACAGAAACTTGGCTAGCAATGTAACGGTGTCCGTTTGCTTCTTGAACATGTTTGAAGACATCACCTGCCGCTGCTGCTGCAGCTTTTTCCTTCAATTCAGCATTTTCTTTTTGCAATTGACGGAGTTGTTCTTGAAGGCCTTCCACTTTGTGAGGAACTTCCTTGAGTTGAGGTGCTTTCAAGGTTGCTGCGACGGCTTTCAGAGCATCTTCTTGATCACGATAAGCTTCGAAGGCTTCTTTACCAGTCACTGCCAAGATACGACGAGTTCCTGAACCAATCCCTTCTTCTTTGACAATCTTGAAGAGGCCAATCTCAGAAGTATTGCCAACGTGGGTACCACCACAAAGCTCGACTGAGTAGTCACCGATGGTCACAACACGGACTTCCTTACCGTATTTCTCACCAAAGAGGGCCATAGCTCCCATTTCTTGGCTGTGTCGATGTCTGTCTCAACAGTCTGAACTGCGATCGCTTCCCAGATTTTTTCATTGACTTGCTGTTCAATAGCACGCAATTCTTCTGGAGTTACTGCTTGGAAGTGAGTGAAGTCAAAGCGAAGGAATTCCACTTCATTAAGTGAACCTGCTTGAGTAGCATGGTGGCCAAGGATATTGTGAAGGGCCGCATGGAGCAAGTGAGTGGCTGTGTGGTTCTTCATGACACGGTGACGACGATTGCTATCGATCGCCAAAGTGTATTCTTGGTTCAAAGCAAGTGGAGCATGAACTTCAACGGTATGTAAAGGTTGTCCATTCGGTGCTTTTTGAACGTCTATCACTGTCGCTACGACGTTACCTGCAGCATCCAAGATTTGACCGTGGTCAGCCACTTGTCCACCCATCTCAGCGTAGAATGGTGTTTCCGCGAAGATCAGAGAGGCAGTTCCTTCTGAAACAGCTTCTACTTCTGCATTGTCCGCTACAATAGCCACTAACTTAGAAGGCAATTGGCTAGCATTGTAGTTGAAGACACTTTCTACAGTGATGTTTGAAGAGTTTCGTTTTGCATCCCCATTGATCCGCCTTTGACAGCAGATGCACGCGCACGTTCTTGCTGCTCTTTCATGGCTACTTCAAAACCGTCACGATCAACCGTCATTCCAGCTTCTTCAGCAATCTCTTCTGTCAATTCCACTGGGAATCCATAAGTATCGTAGAGTTTGAAGACATCTTGACCAGCGATAACCGTTTGGCCTTTTTCTTTCAAGTCTGCTACGATACCTTGAGCAAAGTGTTGACCTGAGTGAAGGGTACGCGCAAATGACTCTTCTTCGCTCTTGACGATTTTCTCAATAAAGTCACGTTTTTCAAGCACTTCTGGGTAGTAGCTTTCCATGATTTTTCCAACAGTTGGAACCAGTTTGAAAAGGAAAGGCTCATTGATACCCAATTTTTGACCATGCATAGAAGCACGACGGAGAAGACGACGAAGGACATAACCACGACCTTCATTTCCTGGAAGGGCACCATCCCCAATCGCAAATGAAAGGGAACGGATATGGTCAGCAATCACCTTGAAGCTCATATTGTCGCCATCTTGGTCATAGACCTTACCAGACAATTTCTCAACTTCGCGAATGATTGGCATAAAGAGGTCTGTTTCAAAGTTAGTTTTTGCTCCTTGAATCACCGCTACCAAACGCTCTAAACCAGCACCCGTATCAATGTTCTTGTGTGGCAATTCCTTGTACTCGCTACGAGGGACTGCTGGGTCCGCGTTAAATTGTGACAAGACGATGTTCCAGATTTCGATGTAACGGTCGTTTTCGATATCTTCCGCAAGCAAGCGAATTCCAATGTTTTCTGGGTCAAAGGCTTCTCCACGGTCAAAGAAGATTTCTGTATCTGGTCCAGAAGGTCCAGCACCGATTTCCCAGAAGTTGTCTTCGATTGGGATCAAGTGACTTGGGTCCACGCCCACTTCGATCCAGCGGTTGTATGAATCTGTATCATCTGGATAATAAGTCATGTAGAGTTTTTCTTTGGGGAAGTCAAACCATTCAGGACTTGTCAAAAGTTCATAAGCCCAAGTAATGGCTTCGTCACGGAAGTAATCCCCAATTGAGAAGTTTCCCAACATTTCAAACATGGTATGGTGACGCGCCGTCTTCCCTACGTTTTCAATATCGTTGGTACGGATGGCTTTTTGCGCATTGGTAATCCGTGGGTTTTCAGGGATGATAGTCCCGTCAAAGTATTTTTTAAGGGTCGCAACCCCAGAGTTGATCCACAAAAGGGTTGGGTCGTTTACTGGAACCAAGCTAACAGATGGTTCTACTGAGTGACCTTTGGTCGCCCAGAAATCAAGCCACATTTGGCGGACTTGTGCACTAGATAATTGTTTCATATTTTCTCCTCTATTTTGTTCCTTTATATTAACTGGCTTAAGAGCCATTTTCTGTCATTTCCACATAGTCAATTGCTAGACAAAGAGAGATGACTAGATCTGCATATTCCTCTTCATAGACGGTCACTTCATAGGTCGAAGTCAAGGTAAAGACTTGTTTGCTAATCTCTGCAACCAGCTGGTCCCGATCATCCAATAACTTGAAATCCAAATCCCAGATATTGCCTTCGATGCGAAGGCCTAGGTCATCAATTTCATACCGGTCACGGAAGAGAGTCAATTTCTTATGGATGTCAAAACTCTTTCCATCCTTTAGTTGAACGGTGAACCTGGGTAAGAGAGTGACGGGTTTCTTAGTAATGTGACTCACTTCCCGGCCTTCCACATCAAAAACGGTAAAGGTCTTGGGAATCTTCATAAAAGAGCCTTCTACCCGGTATTCAACCATTCCTAAATCATTATTGATGGTAAAACGCTCACCACCCATTCGAAATTTCTGTTTGACCAGATACGTTTTCATCCTACTCCTCTTCTACCCTTCGACATTGTCTAATCCTCCTAGAACCAACCTAGAAAGGGGGTAAAAACAAAAGACAAGCTCACTAACGAAGGGCGAAAAACCGCGGTACCACCTTCATTCAATGAACTTGTCATTCTTCATTCAATTATGCAATTATTCAGCCGAGTAGCAAAATCATTCCTCTTCCATGGCTCGCACCCCCGCCACTTCTCTGCATCCGATTCTAAATGATTTATTCTCAACTATCTCATTATACAGATAAATACAATGGACGTCAACTATTATTCTGATTTAGAAGATGAGCTGTCTGATGTTGCCCCAATATTTTGCATGTATTGGTTGAAAGTTGCCTTGAAGGCATCATCTTTGACCTTGATATTAGCATTTGACATTGCTTTAGCAATGATGCTACGGATAAAGTTAGCATCATTTTTACGTTCTGCAGTCAGAATTTCTTTCAGACGTTTTTGGTATTGTTTCCAGTCAGATCCTTTTTCTGTCTTCTTTGTCACTTTCACAATATAGTAACTTGCTGCTTGGTTTTGGCTAGCAGGGACTACGATGACCTCAGAAAGAGCATTTTCCTCCAACTTGAAGGCCGCTTCCTTGACACGAGTTGGAACAGTTGTCGTACCAGAATCAAAGGTGATTTCTCCACCCTTATCTTTAGTGCTGGCATCTGTAGAGTTTTCTTTAGCGATTTTTGCGAAATCTGCTCCTTCTGCTTGAGCACTTGCAAGCACTTCATTGGCTTTTTCTTCTGATTCTACTTTAATAATATTAGCAGTTACTTCTGGAGTGTAGCTTTCGAAAGCCTTCTTGTAGGTCTCATCCGTCAAATCTTTTGAGGCTGCTTGATCTACTGCGTACTCTAACAAAAGGTTACTACGGATTTGTTTCTTGTTGGTTTCTTCGGTCAAACCTTGTTGCGTCAAGTAACTGTTAAAGGCATCCCCTAATTGTTTCTTCTGCTCTTCAATTTTCTTTTCAACATCCTTGTCTGAAACTTTTGAGCCATACTCTTTTTCAAACACCTTGTTAATCGTCATTTGGAAAAGGTATTGTTGTGCACCTTGGTTGGTTTTGATTTCATCATAGAAGTCACCAACAGTGATAGTGTCCCCCTTCATTGTGACAATATCTTTATCATTACCACTTTGGGCACAAGCTGTAAGGGCCATGACTGATAAAAGAGTCACCGCTCCAGCTACAAATTTTTTCTTCATTTTTTTATAACTCCATTCTAAAATTCACTTTTACTATTTTACCACAAATTCAACAGGATAACTTAAAGAAATCTAAAAGCTATTCTTCCGTCGGCAAGGAAATGGTCTCTTGGTTCTTTCGGATCATAAGAATCCCATCCCCCAACGGGATCAGACTAGTTGTTAGGCCTGGATGATCCAAGGTGGCATCAAAGAGTCGTTGCAAACCTCGATAGATGGTCCGTTGTCCTCTACGGACTTCCATAATATCACGTGCCACATCACCCCCTTGGAAGATATCGTCTAAAATCACTACTCCTCCAACTTCCAACCGTTTGAGAACTTCTGGAAGAAAAACGATGTACTTAGACTTAGCCGAATCCATAAAGATCAAGTCAAAGCGTTTCTCAATATGCTCCAGCAGGTCGACCGCGTCACCCTCTAAAGGGTGATTTGGTTACGTTGGTCAAAACGAGCAAAGTTTTCCTTGGCAAAACCAATCATTTCCTCGTTGCGATCAATGGTCATAATCTTTGCATCCGGCACTTGCTCCGCCATCAAGAGGGCTGAAAAACCAATCGCCGTCCCAATTTCTAAAATCGACTTGGGTTGCATGGTCTGCAAAAAGAGACGAAAGAAAGCGACGGTTTCATGTGGGATAATGGGAATATTTTCCCGCCGAGCAAATTCTTCTAGCTCCTTTAAAGCATCCGTTACTGGTGCTTGGCGCTCCCGCATGAAAGAGACAATCTCTTCCTTCACAACCGGTCTGCGCATATTGTGGTTAGCATTTTTACTGTAAGACTCTACCATCTTAGGCCAATCCTAATTTTTCAACCAGGGCCTCAAATTCATTGAGACGACGTTCAAAGACTTCAAAGGCTGCATTGAGGTAGTCTTCTTTTTCCATATCAACACCCGCCTTGCGGATGACATTGAGAGGATAATCAGAATTTCCGGCCTTCAAATACTCTAGGTATTTGTCCTTATCTTCCTGTGTTCCATGAACAATCTTCTCAGCCAAGGCAGAGGCTGCTGCAAAACCAGTTGAATATTGGAAAACATAGTAGTTATAGTAGAAATGAGGAATACGAGCCCATTCGTATTGGATTTCTGGATTGTCTTCTTTTGAAAGACCATAGTATTTTTCATTCAAGTCCGCATACAAGTCATTCAAGAATTCGCTGGTTAAGACTTGACCTTCTTGGTCTGCTTTATGAATCGCATGTTCAAACTCAGCAAACTGGGTTTGACGGAAGACCGTACCACGGAAACCATCTAAGAAGTGGTTGAGAATGGCAAAACGGGTTTCATCATCTTCTACTTCTGCTAACAATTGCTCGGTCAAGATATTTTCATTGGTTGTAGATGCAATCTCAGCAAGGAAGATAGAATAATCTCCATAGACATAAGGCTGGGTTTCACGGGTATAGCTGGAGTGCATACTGTGGCCAGTCTCATGCACCAAGGTGAAGAGATTGTCCAGTGTATCTTGCCAGTTTAACAACATAAAGGCATTGGTATCGTAAGAACCACCTGAATAAGCCCCTGAGCGTTTTCCTTGGTTGACATGCACATCAATCCAACGTTCGGTAAAGGCACGCTTCACGCGTGATAGGTAGTCCTCACCAAGAACTGCCAAAGCCTGCTCAGACTTAGCAAGAGCTTCTTCATAGGTAAACTTGTAATCGGTAGAAGACAATGGTGTGTAGACATCATACATCTTCAAATCTTCAATTCCTAAGATTTTTGAGCGCAACTTCACGTAGCGTTGCAATAAAGGCAAATGCTTATTCACTGCTTCTACTAGACTATCATAGACGCTCTCTGGGATAAAGTTAGCAGAAAGAGCTGCTTCACGCGCACTTGAGAATTTGCGAACCTTAGCATTGTAATTGTGAACCTTAACGTTGGTCTGAAGGGTCTTAGCATAGGTATGTTGGTACTGTTCATAGACACCATACAAGGATTGGTAAGCTTCTTTACGGACTTGGCGATCCTTAGATTCTACCAAAGAAATATAGTTTCCATGGGTCAACTGCACTTCTTGGCCTTGATCATCTTTCACCATTGGAAAGACGATATCAGCATTGTCCAAAATCTCAAAGGTTTCACCTGCCGCAGCAAAGATTTCACCTGCTCCTGCTAGCAACTCTTCTTCTTTTTGAGAGAGGACATGCTCTTTGGTTTTGAGCAGTTTATCAAAGTAATGAGCGTAAGCTTCTAAGGCAGGGGCTTCTTTCAAGAAGTTAGCATATTGCTCTTCGGTGATCTCCATAAATTCTGGTTCGTAGAAGGCAAAGGTCTCCCCTAAAAGGCTGTAAAGGGACATCGCTTTTGATTGGAATTCTTGGTATTTGGCTACGCGTGTGTCCTGGTCATTCTTCATATGGGCGTAGACATAGACCTTCTCCAAACGACGGCTCAAGTCCAAATAAACTTCTGTGGTTTCTAATAGGTTAGCTGGAGAAGACAATAGAGAACCTGCAAAATGGGCAGCATCTTTAATGGCTGCAGCTAAAGCAGTCGCTTCTTCCTCCCAAGCTTGGTCTGTCGCAAAAATGGTCGACAAATCCCATTGGTATTTTTCATCAATTTCATTTCGTTGTTTTACCATTAAAAAATCCTCCAATGCTTCTATTCTATCACAATATTAGCATTTGGTGGGATTTGTTTCACGGAAATTTAAGCTTTCCCATTCTGATAAAAACGAGGTGAATAAAGAGTCTGAGTTGCTTTCATTCCAGTTCGACGATAGTAGGTCATAAAGTCCTGATAATAGCTCCGCCAATCTCCCCTAATCTGGATAAAATGGGAAGACTTCAGTGGACGACAAAGTGGATAAAAGGCTTCCAAATCCAACTCCAAAAGATTTTTTCCTTTTAGATAGAGTTTTTCCTGAAGGGCCATCCATTTGGGATGCTGGTAATACAACTGCTGACGAAGATAGTCTTTAAACTGTCGGTCTAGAGGGACCCTTAAGTGTTGCAAACCTTGACGGGCAAATGGTGTCCTAAAAACTTCTAGCAAGCTCGTTTCATAAAAGGGGAAAAACTGGGTCTTATAATGGAGATGGCCTCGTAAGTCTTGGTGAATGAGATAATGGAGACGGACTTCTTGACGTTTCAGATCCAATTCCCAGAGATGAAAGCCCCTATTTTGACTAAAATAGACAAGGCCTTCTTGGAGGGCCGACAAACTCTTCTTGAGCCAGAGCTTCTCACCCAGTAGCCAGTAAACTTGGTATCCATGCTTACGATAGGCATCACTTCTTTCTCTTAAACGCTTTAAAGACAAGGAACTGCATTGCACTTCTAAGGCAAGCTTTTGGTCTGGAAAAAGAAGATCGGCAATCTGCTGAAATTCTGGAAGGTAACTTTCGACTTCTGCCTTTGTTTCTTCTTTTCCCCATCGATAAAGGCTTGCCTTTAACTCTATATGTTCCTGACTTTCTGATTCGTGATGAAGAGGACAGTCTGCCAGAGTCACGTGGGCAAAGTGAGGCCGCATGACCTTGCCTTTTTTTAAGCGAACGGCCTTCCTACAAATCAAGCAAGAAAAAGGCCCCAAGGACGGATCTGGAACCTTCTCCACGCAATTCCAACGGTTCTTCTTAGCATCTAGGGCAATAAACATCTTGTCACCTCCTACTTATATAATTCGTAATGAGGTGGCCTTATTGGGAAGCCAAACAAAAAAGGAGCCTTGCTCCTTTTTTAGATATGATTTTGCTTGCATATAAAGCGTATCCTCATCCATGCTAGACAAGGCTATTATTAAAGTCCCTCATTTATTCTTCTGATTCACTAGTTTCCTCTCCTGATTCCGGATCTGGAGTTTCCGATGATGCAGAGGATCCATTTTCAGATTCCGCAGCTTGTTTTCGAGCTGTTTCGAATTTTTCAACAATGGTTTCACGAGTAGCTTCTGGGACATAAGTCTCTTCAGGGCCTATCGTATCCATGGATTCATTAAAGCGAGCCTTGCTATTTTCCATTTTCTCCTTCAGGTTTTTCATATAGGAATCATAGGTCTCTTTAGCAGAACCGGTGAGAGACGCTCCTGCTTCCTCCGAATGAGCAACTGTTCGTTCCATCATCAGAGCATAGAGAGCTTTGAAGTCCCCAACGGTTCTGGCATTTTCAAGTTCCTCATCTGTATACAAAACTAAAGGAGACGCTGAGGAACCTTTCAAACTGGTCACTTTCTCGCCCTGAGAGGAGGTTGATGATTGGCGTGTTGCCTGTGCTGTCTTTTCACTTGAAGAGGTCCCTTGTTGATTCGAGCAGGCTACTAGCCCAATCACTACTAGTAAACCAGCCATCGATAAAAGTAATTTTTTCATTCAATATCTCCTTTTTATCTTGCCACTATCATTTTAGCATCAACCTAGATTATCGTCAATTCATCCATTATTCCTGCTCCTTTATAAAAAAGACCAGAGATAAGTCTATCTCCAGCCCTTAGATGTAATATTAGTGACTCCTAACCCTTCCTTATCTTCACATACTTAAAGCTTCAGCCACTGTCCTAAGCCTGAAACACTTGGACTAGTTTTTCTCTTTGCACAGCTCCTCCAACATGAGGTATGGGAGTAGAAAACGAGAGGAAGAAGGCAGGACTTTTTGAAAGAGGATCCTGTTAACGAATAGAAAGAGAGTCTAAAGTAGGAGGACCTCTAAATTCTTCTCCTCCTTTGGACTTTTAATCAAAAGTCCTATATCACCAATCTATTTATTCTTCTGAATCACTGTCTTCATCATCTGAATCATTATCGAATGGTGATTTGTTACCTTGTTTAGCTGATTCTTCAGCTCTTTCTCGAGCGTCCTTCAACTGTTCAATATAGTTTTCGCGAAGCTCTTTTGGAACAACCGCATTATCATCCCCATATGCTTCTAGTGCTTGGTTAAATGCCTTCTTAGACTCTTCTTGAATCTCGTTAGTCATATCCATCATTTGAGTATATGACTCTTTCGAAGCTTCAGGAAGGGATTTCATCGCTTCATTCATTAGGCGATTTGACTCATCCATGATTTTTGCGAAATATTTTTTAAAATCTCCAACTGTTTTTAAATTCTCAAGCTCTTCGTTTGATGGGAAAATCGCACTAGTCGTTTTAGAGCTAGTATTAGAAGAAGTCTTTTCTGTCTTAGATGAACTAGACTCTTTGCTGGTTACCTTTTCCGTCTTCTCACTTGAAGAAGAAGTTTCTGTTTTTGTTTCTTGCTTGTTTGAACAAGCTGCAAGTGAAACAACAGCCAATAATGCAGTGGTCGATAAAATCAATTTCTTCATTCGATTTCTCCTTTTATATTGCTCGACATCATTCTATCATCAAATAATTTTTTCGTCAAATCAAACACTAGTTCATGATAGTTTGTGAAAAAGAGATTAGATAATCAGGTCATAAACTAACCTCCATCCAATCTCTTTTTTTAATAATAAAGCCGATACTATCGCTTATTCCTGGCTTGTCGAACTTTGATACTCATCGCCATCAACATATCGATGCATGAACCCTTTAACCGATTCTTCTGTCGTACTCCGAGCTCCTTTCATCTGCGAAATCAGAGAGTCGAGCTCTTCCTTCGGAAACACAGTATTGTCTGAACCGTGTTCAGAATACACTTTATCTGTTTGAGCTATCGCACCTTCAAGTTTAGTTTTATTCCGTTCTATTGCTGCTAAGTAGGGTTCTTTACGTTCTTGTGGGACCTGATCAGCAACCTTTGTTGTGAAATCGACTATGCGATTATTGATTTTTCTATAGAAATTTTTAAAATCTCCGTATGTTCTTATACTTTCAATTTCTTCATCTGTAAAGTATACAAAATCGTCAATGTCTAAAGAAGCATTTGAAGAGGCTTTTTCTTCTTTTGAAGACGTCTTAGTCGTCACCTTACTAGTTGTCTGACTGGAAGAAGATGTCTTTGTTTTTTCTTCTGGCTTATTTACACAAGCTGCTAGAGACGTAAGTACTAAAATCGTAGCTATTGATAAGGTAATTTTTTTCATGTTATTTTCCTCAATATTGATTCTTCCTTATTGTACCATTAAATCACTTGTAAAAAAAAGTATTTTCAAATGAAAAGAGAATAAAAAACAGATTCCCAAAAATGGAAATCTGTCCTAGTTTACTTTTTTGCCATACTTAAGGGTAAAGAAGATTCTCAAGAAGATAAAAGGAAGAAAACAGAAGAACCACATAGGATCCCATCCTTTATTCACCTCTGATCGTGACGCTTGCTTACTCTCTTTGGCTTCCTTGACTACTAGTGTCTGTTTCATAGCTGGGGACACCGTTTGTAAGCCATTTGCGATGTGCAACTGACCATCTTTGACCGTCACCTTAGGCTTGGTTCCCTTTTTTACCGTGGCATAAAAGGGTTTCTCTAAATGATAAGTATGACCATCAATGGTTTGGTCTCCTGCTGCAAACACCTGTTTATATTCATAATCCTGATAGAGTTTTTCAATCAGGGCATTTCCAATGACGTGGCGCAGGCTCTCTGCAATCTCCACATCGTAATGGCCAACTCCCATAATCACTTGAACAAATCGTTGGTTCCCACGATTAACCGTCAAAGTGTAATTATAATCTGCGGTCGGACTAGAGCCTGTTTTCAGACCATCCGCTCCCTTTAGAGAATACCTTCCACCTTCTAAGGAATAATTATAATTCTCATGCGTTTCTTCATAATCTGTACCTTTGAAGAGGGTAATCTTAGCATTTTTAGTGTAGTTGAGGATTTCAGGAAACTCATTGACCATGTGATAAGCCAAAATAGCCATATCTCTCGCTGTTGTTTGGTTAATGGCATTTTGATCATAGCGCGTCGGATTATAGTAGCCATCCAAGACTGCTGTTGGGGCACCATTAGGATTGTTCCACTTGGTATTGGTCATTCCAATTTCTTGGGCTCGCTGGTTCATCAAATCCAAGAATTTATCCGGATCTCCATCTGAAACCTTATTGGCAATCATGATAGTCGCAGCACTTGAAGATGGTACAAAAATCATATTCAGGAGGGTCGATACCTTGTATTTAGCACCCGCCACAATGGGACTATTGCTCAACTTTTGGTTTTGCGAAATTGCTACATCTGTTTCTGTCGCTGTAATTTGGGTATCATAGTCTAACTTACCTTCTTTGATGGCTCTCAAAAGAACATAGACGGACATCAATTTAGCCATACTACCGGAGTCACGAGGAGCATCAATATTATCTCCATAAACGATCGCTCCTGTGTGAGCATCAACAACAATATCTGCCTTGGGGCGGAAAAATTCATCCACTGATGTCCCTGATTTTTCTGTGATCGACATGATATCTTCTTGTTGGTAAAGATCATCCGCCTTTGCTAGCAGTGGGAAACATAGGCAAGCAAGGGAAAGTATCGCAAGTAAGGCACGTTTAAACTTCATTCTCTCTCATTTCTTTCATCGTCATCGTTCTCCATTATAGCATAAGTCCCTCTATTCAGAAACACTATTTCCTAATCTTTTTACTCCTTCATGGTCCCAAAGAGACCTGGAGATTTCCCTTTTGGCATCTTTAAGAAGATACTTAGAAGAAGGACGAGGATCAGGACCACCACCAAGAAGTAACTCATCATTGAGAATCCTCCGTGATCCACAAAGAAAGCCGCTACCGGTTGCAATAAAATGGTACCTAGGTAGCGAACTCCCTGCAGGAGAGCCATGGCTAAGACCAGATCTTTCTTATCCACCTGTTGGGAGATAAAACGCAAAGAAACCATGATCAATACCATCCCCGTCGTGTGCTTGGCCAAAAAGGTGACCAGCACTTTTAAGAAGACAGGACTCGGAAGAGCATAGATGAAATACTGGAGCAGTAGAATCCCCACAGGAAGCAAAATTAGTAGACGCAAGGGCCAATGGTCCATAAAACGGTCCGAGAAAAAGATAAGAGGCGCTTCAACAACGACAGATATAGCCACAACCGTAGAAGCGATTTGGACAGGGATCCCACTATCCATCAAGAGTGCTGGAATATAGGTATGGCCAATATTGCCCACACCTGACACAATCCCCATCAATAGTAAGAAAAAGAGATAGGGACCATTATGGAGCAAAGGACGGATCGATACAGCTTCTTTCTGTACCCTATTGGTCTTGTCGATACGAATAGCTCCTAAAGTGAGGAAACTAAGAAAGACGGTTACCAAAACACAATAGTATACAGACTGAGGGGCTAAGATGAGCATAGAGCCAACCAGCTAGGTGCGCTCCAGCCGCATATCCTAGAGTCCCCCAAACGCGAATTTTTCCAAAAGCATAGGGACTCTGGGTAGCAAACACCTCCATCATGGGTGCTGTCCCATTTAGACACAGTAAAACCAAGCCATAAAAAATCGTCAACCAAAAGTAGTTAGGGGCCCAGATAAAGCCCCCCACTCCTGCCATGAGGACGACCAAGCTCAAAGTGGTGATTTTAACAATGCCAAATCGTTCATTGATATAACCAAATAAGGGCTGGGCAAGCATGGATAAGAAAAAGGCAGTTGATACCAAATTAGAGACCTGACTGGCTGAATACTGATGTCCTATAAGATAGACAGAGATTAAAGTCGTAAAGAGAGCAGTCGACATGAAGTAAAAACTATATAAGAATAAATAAGCAGGATAGGAATTTCGAAATGCTTTCATAAGTTTCCTTTCAATTTTAAACAGAAGAGGCAATGACAAAACCCAACTGGATTTCAGTTGAGTTTTGAACATTTATTTTTTGTAGCGATTCTGAGCCTTGAGCGCACGTTCTTTGCGACGAGCTCTTTCTATATACAGAATCATAGCAAGAATGCCAATTGGAATCAGAATGACCAGGCTTTCAAGCGGGAAACGGAAGGATTTCCGTGTAGTTGAAGCCACAGTACTTTGGGTATCCGATTGATTCACTGCTCCTTCTTTTACTGGAAGTCCATCAGAAATCTTTTCTGATAGGGTCATCAAGCCTGAATCCGCCTCTACCTGTCCATCTTTGACAACTAGCTTTGGATTCTCTTCTCCCTTTTTCACCGTGGCATAGAAAGGTTGATCCAGTGTGTAGGTCTTTCCATCAATCGTCTGAACACCCTTGTCCAATAACTTCTTATAACGATAATCTGCAAAAGCTTTTTCGATCAAGGCATTGCCAAATGGATGTCGATAGTATTCGCCATCCTGGTCAGACCAATCACCAACTCCCATTACTACGGAGATAATTCGTTGCTCTCCTCGTTTAGCAGTTGCGATGTAATTAAAGGCACCGCGAGGACTCGAACCTGTTTTCAGACCATCAACTCCCTTGAGGGCATATTTAGCACCAGGCAAGGAATAGTTATAGGTATCAAAGGTTTCCTCATAAGGAGTTCCCTCTTTAACCGTTACTTGTGCTTGGTTGGTATAGTTCAAAATATCAGGATATTCCTTGATGAAATGATAGACCAGGATAGCCAAATCACGCGCCGTCGTTTGGTTGGCCATCTCATTTGGGTATTTATAACTATTGTAGAGACCTTTGAAGGTTGAAATAGCTGCTCCGCTTGGATTGTTCCAAGTTGTATTGGTCATTCCTAATTCTTTAGCCTTTTCATTCATGCGATCAATAAAGGCATCTGGATCATTGTTGGACATGAGATTGGTCAGCATAATGGTCGCTACATTGGATGAAGGAACGACGGTCATAGTGATCAATTCCGGAACCGTATAGTCCACTCCTGCAACGATGTTATTGTTGGAAATCTCATAGATTTTTGACATAGATTGATCCGCAGCAGTTGCAGTGACAACCGTATCTTTGGTAATCTTCCCCTCTTTCATGGATTCGAAAAGCAGATACAGAGTCATGAGCTTACTCATACTGGCTGGATCCCGCACTTCATCAACATTGTCTCTCCACAAAACATCCCCGGTATTCGCATCGATGACGAGGGAAGACCTTGGTCGGTTATAGGCCTGCACATGATCATTGGGATACATTTTTTGTGCCATATCCACTAGCTCATCCGCTGCGATCGACAAGGGCCGGAGCAAAGATAAGACGACGATTCCTAAAACGAGTAACTTCTTCTTCAAAATATATTTTCCTCAAATATAGAATTTTATCTTATTGTACCATAAATTCAGCCATAAAAAAACCTATCCTGGTAGTAAAATCAGCATAGGTTCCATAAAGGGTAAGCTTATAGAAGACTAAGGGCTTCTTTGTCAGCAATGATCACTACATCTGGGTGATCTTGCAGGGCACTTGCTGGTAAACTTTCTGTTTTTGGTCCCTTGATCATACCAGCAATGGCTTCAGCTTTTGATTGCCCATAGGCAAAGAGAATGATTGATTTAGCTGTTAGGATATTGGCAATCCCCATTGAAATGGCTTGAGTTGGCACATCTTCAATTTTTTCAAAGAAGCGAGCGTTGGCTTCAATCGTTGATTGATCCAAATGGACCAAATGCGTTTGGCTGTCAAACGGGGTTCCAGGTTCGTTAAATCCAATGTGGCCATTGCGACCGATTCCTAGAATTTGCAAATCTACTGGGTGTTGTGACAAAATGTCATTGTAATGAGCTGTTTCTTCTTCTGCAGTATCTTCATTTCCTTTTGGAAGATAGCTGACTTTAAAGGGTTTCTCATTGAATAAATTTTCCTGCATAAAGTAACGATAAGATTGAGGATCCTCTCCCGTCAAACCGACATACTCATCCAAGTTGACACTGACCATGTCTGAGAAATCCAAGTCACTTTCTCGAATCAATTTATAAAATTCAAGTGGACTACTTCCTGTCGCAAGTCCTAGAGTTTTTGCTCCATTTTCTAACTTTTCTTTTAAAAGATCAAAAGCAACTTGTCCTCCTTCAAGCTGATTCGCAACTTCAATAACTTTCATCATAAGACCTCCACTTTTTTCTTAAATTCATTATATGGTATAGACCAATTTTTGTCAAGCGCTTTCTTTTTTAGTAAAGGATGTATTTCCAAAAAAGAGGCATGGTCTATCAAGGACTTCATTTTCTTTGTTTCCGCACTGTTTCATGATATAATGATGAAGGTCAATGATCCCCAATGAAAGAAAAGAATTAGAAGAACAGAAAGTAAGGAGACTAGATGAACACTCAGGACTTTGATTTTTACCTGCCAGAAGAACTAATAGCGCAGACACCTTTAGAAAAACGCGATGCTTCCAAACTCCTCATCCTAAACCATGAAACTGGAGAAATGGTGGATGAGCATTTTGATGCGATTATCGACGAATTAGAGCCTGGAGATGCCTTAGTTATGAACAACACCCGAGTTCTGCCTGCTCGACTACATGGAGTGAAGCCTGAAACTGGGGGCCATGTTGAACTCTTGCTTTTAAAGAATATTCAAGGAGACCAGTGGGAAGTTCTTGCCAAGCCTGCCAAACGTCTCAAAGAGGGCTCTGTCGTTAGTTTTGGAGATGGACGCTTAGAGGCAACTCTCATCAAGAAACTCGAACACGGTGGCTGTATCGTTGAGTTTTCCTATCAAGGGATTTTCCTTGAAGTTTTAGAAAGCCTCGGGGAAATGCCTCTCCCCCCTTATATCCATGAAAAACTAGAGGACAAGGAACGCTACCAAACGGTTTATGCCAAGGAGAATGGATCTGCCGCTGCCCCAACTGCTGGACTCCACTTCACAGCTGAACTCCTCCAAAAAATTAAAGAAAAAGGGGTAAAATTAGTCTATTTAACCCTCCACGTTGGTCTTGGTACTTTCCGTCCTGTGTCGGTGGATAATGTAGACCAGCATGAGATGCATTCTGAATTCTATCAACTCTCAGAAGAAGCAGCCCAAACACTGCGTGAAGTAAAAGCTAAGGGGCACCGAATTGTCGCTGTAGGGACTACCTCTATTCGTACCCTAGAAACCATCGGTAACAAATTTGAAGGAGATATTCAGGCAGACTCTGGCTGGACAAACATCTTTATCAAGCCTGGTTACCAATGGCAGGTCGTCGATGCTTTTTCGACCAATTTTCACTTACCGAAATCAACCCTGGTTATGCTGGTTTCTGCATTTGCTGGGCGTGAATTGACATTGCAAGCCTACCAGCATGCTATCGATGAACGCTACCGCTTCTTCAGCTTTGGAGATGCTATGTTTATCAAGTAAGGAGGTTCACCCTATGAATAAAATCGAAAGCCGCCATCGCCTCATCCGGTCCATCATCTCAGAAAAGAAAATTCGTACCCAGCAAGAACTCCAAGAGAGCCTTGAAGCCAATGGCATCGTCGTTACCCAATCGACCCTGTCTAGAGATGTCAAATCCTTGAATCTGGTTAAGATTAATGAAGGCGATACTTCCTATTATGCCATCAACAGCATTGCCCCTTCCCGTTGGGAAACGCCTGCGATTTTACATGGAGGATGCCTTGCTCATGTTGCGTCCAGTCCAGCATCAAGTCATTGTCAAAACTATGCCAGGTCTAGCTCAATCCTTTGGAGCGATCCTAGATGCCTTGGAGCTTCCTCAAATCGTCGCAACAGTCTGCGGAGATGATGTTTGCCTCATTATTTGTGAAGACAACCAAGGTGCCTTGGATTGTTTTGAAAAATTAAAAGAATACACACCTCCCTTCTTCTTTAGTAAATAAAAAAACGTTAGATGTTGATTCATTGATTCGACATCTAACGTTTTTATTATTTTGCTGATAAAATTTGTAAGAGAAGCTAGATTAGTTGGCTTCATCTATCTTAATCATTCTTGGTCGCCATCCGTCGAATGGTCTCAGCATAAATTTCCATTGCATCATACAAATCCTCAAGCTTAGCCCGTTCATTAGCCTGATGTTCTGTCTGGAGGGCACCAGGGAAAAGAGCCCCGTAGGCTACACAGTTTTCCATCGTCCGAGCAAAGGTGGCTCCACCTGAAGACATGGCTGGAGTGAGATCACCTGTTTCTTCTTGATAGACCGCCATCAAAGTACTAACTAAAGGACTATCTAGTGGAACATAAAGAGGAGCTAGGTAATCAAATTCTTCATATCCAAGTTGATAGCTAGAAGCTAGCTCTATCAACCGCTCAACCAAAGCATCCTTATCTCCTAAGACTGGAATCCGTATATCTATCCCAATTTCAGAACGCTCGTCATCAATAGAAAGGGTCGCAATATTAAAGGACAAGGTACCACTTGGCTCATCCTTGATCTCGCCAAAAAGAGCTCCCCCTGTTGCATCTTCTCCAACAGCATCAGCTATAAAAAGAAGGGCTGGATGGGGCTGGATCAATGAAAGGCTTTCTGCCAAGCCAACAATCGCATTGACTCCTTCCGCTGCATCTTTAGAGTGTTTTGAGAGTCCTAGGACTGTTACTGCTCCTAGCTCTTCTGTATAGTTTACTCCACTTTGTTCAATGACTGGTAGAAGCTCCTCCAAGCGTTGTCCACTATAAGTTGCCTTATCTGGAACCACATTGAGGGCATGCCCAGCTTGTAAGGGACGATCCTCCCACCCTGGTCCATGAAGCTTCACTTGAAGCAGGCCTTTTTCAGCATAGGTTAATGGGAAGGACGAATCTGGTGCAAAGCCAAGATCTGCTTTTTCTTCTATCCGATTATAGCGGTTCATACAGCGCCAGAGTGTTTCTTCGTCTGTACCAAAAATAAAGCGAACTCGTTTGGTAAATACCTCTCCTTGATCTAGGAGGCTTTTAACTGCATAAAGAGCAGCTAGGGATGGCCCTTTATCATCCTGTACACCGCGACCAATCAAGCATCCATCTTTCAAGGTTGCTTCAAAAGGTGGCGTTTGCCAATCCTCTAAATCACCGGCTGGAACAACATCCAAGTGACAAAGAACGGCCAGGAGTTCATCCCCCCTGACCGATCTCTGCATATCCATAGTATCCTTCAGGATCTAGATAGGTTTGAAAGCCCATTTCTTGAGCAATCTCTAACGTTTTCTCAAGGACATCTTGGATAGCTTGTCCAAACGGTGTTCCATTTTCTCCTTCATTTAATACAGAAGGGTAAGAAATAATAGTTCGTAAAGAGTTTAGATAAGACTCTTTAACTTCTTGACTGATTCTATACTTCATGGAAACACCTAGCCTATTCTATTGTAAGAATGGAACAAGAGTTCCGAGAAGAAGCAAGGCAATAGTAATCACAACGATTGCTACGACAAGTTTGCCCATGAATTTCCACCAAGTACTGATTTCAACACGTCCAAGAGCAAGAGCTCCCATTACAATACCAGAAGTTGGTGCAATCAAGTTCAAGACACCAGATGCTGATTGGTAAGCAGTAACGATCAAGCTAGCTGGTACGTTAACGAATTTACCAAGAGGTGCCATGATACCCATAGTCGCACTTGCAAGACCAGATGATGATGGAATCAAGAAGGACATTGGCAAGTAGAAAATGTAAGTCAAGATAATAAACAATTGAGATGATAGACCTTTAAGTCCTTCTTCACCCCAATGAAGGATAGTCGCAGTAATCATACCATCGTTCATGATGACTTGGATACCACGTGCTACTGCTACGATAAGAGCAACACTCAAGAGATCTGCAGCACCATTCATGAAGGCTGAGATAATCTTGTCTTCTTTCAGGCCGTAGATAACACCTATGAGGATACCCATGAAAGCAAAGAGCATTGCTGTTTGTGGGAAGTACCATGTACCAAGTGCATCAGTATTACCAATCAATTGACCAAGCACTGGAAGTTTATGAAGTGTTTCATTGAAGGTATTAAAGAAGTTAATTCCCAAATCACTGAATGGGATAAATCCTGCAACCATGATTACGAAAGTTGCAATGAAGACGAGCAAGACGCGTTTTTGTTTCTTGTTCATTTCAGCAGGGATTTCTTCCCCACTATCCACGTTGAAGTGTTTCAAATCTTCTTCACGAGTTGCATAAGTCAATGACTTGCTTGGATCTTTTTGGATCTTATCAGCATAGCGGTATACATAGTATGTGCTAAGTGCAGTCAAGACTACCCAGAAGATGACACGGAGTAACAAACCTGATGCACTTGAGATACCAGCTGTATCAGAAGCAATAACAGTCGCAAATGGGTTCAATGTTGACGCCAAACATCCGATTTGTGATCCTAAGAGGATAATAGCCACCCCTGTCAAGCTGTCAAAACCAACAGACATCATAACAGGAACAAGTAGTGGATAGAAGGCCATGGTTTCTTCACCCATACCATAAGTTGTACCACCAAGGGCAAACAATGGCATCAAGATCAAAATCAACATTTTTTCGCGGCCTTTGTATTTACGAACGATAGAAGCAATCCCCACATCAAGGGTACCTGTTTCGTTCACAACTCCAAGGAAACCACCAACCATCAAGATGAAGAAGGCTACGTCAATCGCTGCACTGGTTGGTGCTTTACCAAGCATAGCATTGATTGGTGCCATCAAAACATCCCAAATCCCTTGAGGATTTTGTTTCACAGATTCGTAACTACCTGCGATAATGGCTCCAGCATCATCAACTTTATATTGACCAGCTGGAATAATCCAAGTTAACACTGCCATAACGGCAATGATAATCAACAATACGGAAAAAGATGAAGGCATCTTAAATCCTTTTTTCGCTTTTTCACTCATTTGTTTTCTCCTCCTAACGCAACAAAGTTTGAGTGAGTTTTACAAGAGCCAATCTCAAGTAAAACGCTTTCTTATAGAATCATTTTATCATATTAACCAGTAAAAAACTAGTTTTTCCCAATTTTTTTAAGAAAAAAGGAGAATAGTCTGTCAGCTGATCAACAGAATGTAGACTAGTCTCCCCCCTCCTACTATCAACTAATTAATCTTTAACGATGATTGTTCCACTTTCAGACTCAATCAAAGCGCCAAGGTTTTCAAGTGATGTGATGACTGCTTTTCCTTCTGGACGACCATTTACAAAGGCGATCGCAGCTTCTACTTTAGGAAGCATGCTTCCTGGTGCAAATTGGTCTTGTTTGATGTACTCTTCCAATTGAGCCACATTCACATGTTCCAATTTCGCTTGGTCTGGTTTGTTGTAGTTCACAAAGACATAATCGACACCAGTCAAGACGATGAAGAGGTCTGCTTCTACTAATTCAGCCAAACGTTGAGATGCGAAGTCTTTATCGATTACCGCTTCAACACCAGATAGGCTACCATCTGCTTCTTCACAACTGGGATACCGCCACCACCGGCTGCAACAACGACTTGACCGTCGTTCAACAAAGTACGAATGGTATTGATTTCTTTGATATCCACTGGTTTTGGTGAAGCAACAACTTTACGCCAGCCACGACCTGCATCTTCTTTGAAAGTTGCACCTGATTTTTCAGCTTCAGCTTTTGCTTCTTCTTCAGAGTAGAATGGGCCGATTGGTTTGCTCAAGTTAACGAATGCTGGGTCGTTCTTATCCACAACGACTTGAGTCACAACGGAAGCCACGTCTTTTTCGATACCTTCTTCAAGAAGAGCATTTTGAAGAGCATTTTGAAGCCAGTAACCAATGCTTCCTTCTGTCATAGCTACCAATGAATCCAATGGGAAAGCTGGGTTCTTTTCAGAATCTGCAGCCAAGTGTTGGAGCAAGAGGTTTCCTACTTGAGGACCATTTCCGTGAGTGATGATCAAGTCATCCCCATTTTTGATTAATTTAACTAAGTGTTTAGCTGTTTCTACAAGTGCTTCTTGTTGAGCTTTTGCAGAAGGATCAGATGAGAGAATAGCATTTCCTCCCAAAGCAACGACGATTTTTCTTGACATGAATTTTCCCTTTCTATAAAAAATAGGGGCAGGACTAAAGCTAGCAGTCCAGCCCCTATAGCTGTTGGTATACGGTTATAAAGTCTTAAACTTTTGGAATGTACATGTTACCAAGAGTAGCCGCCATGACTGCTTTGATTGTGTGCATACGGTTTTCAGCTTGGTCAAAGTGACGAGCATATTTGCTACGGAACACTTCGTCAGTAACTTCCATTTCTTCTACGCCGAATTTTTCAGCAACATCTTTACCATAAACAGTGTTTGTGTCATGGAAAGCTGGCAAGCAGTGCAAGAAGATCAAGTCTTCATTATCAGCTTTCTTAACCAATTCCATGTTTACTTGGTAAGGTTTCAAAAGGGCAACGCGTTCTGCAAATTTGTCTTCTTCACCCATAGATACCCAAACGTCAGTGTAAAGTACATCTGCACCTTTCACAGCTTCGTCAGCATCTTCAGTGATCAAAATATGAGCGCCACTTTCTTTTGCGAATCCTTCTGCCAATTCAACAATTTCTTGTTCTGGGAAGAGTTCTTTTGGTGAGAAGATGTGTACGTTCACACCAAGGATAGCACCTGTTACAAGAAGGCTGTTTGCAACGTTGTTACGTCCGTCACCACAGTATACAAGTGTCAAACCTTCCAAACGTCCAAAGTTTCTTGAACAGTCAAGTAGTCAGCAAGCATTTGAGTTGGGTGCCATTCGTCGGTCAAACCATTCCATACTGGAACACCTGAGAATTCAGCCAATTCTTCAACCATGCGTTGGCTAAATCCACGGAATTCGATACCATCAAACATACGTCCGAGAACTTTTGCAGTATCTTCTGTAGATTCTTTTTTACCAAGTTGGATATCGTTTGCACCTAGGTATTCTGGGTGAGCACCAAGGTCGATGGCTGCAGTAGTGAAGGCTGCACGAGTACGAGTTGAAGTTTTTTCAAACAAAAGCGCAATGTTTTTACCAGCAAGGTAGTGGTGTTCGATGTTGCGTTTTTTAAGGTCTTTCAAGTGAGCTGAAAGTCCGATAAGGTATTCTAACTCTGCACGTGTAAAGTCTTTTTCTGCTAAAAAGCTACGCCCTTGGAATACTGAAGTTGTCATTAATTATCTCCTTTAATTATGCATGATAGGATCCTGTCATTCAGTTTAGAGGGCTCAGTTTAAACACTGAGCCCGTCTAACCTGTAGAAGGATGATTAGATTTCTTCACGTTCGAATGGCATTGACATACAACGAGTCCACCACGACCGCGAACCAATTCACTTCCGCGGATCTTAATCAAACGAAGTCCGTATTCTTCTAATTTCTTGTTCGTAACAGTGTTACGGTCGTATACTACTACCACACCTGGTGCGATTGTAAGAGTATTTGATCCGTCGTTCCATTGTTCACGTGCAGCAGCAACGACGTTGCCACCTCCACATGGAATCAATGTAACTTTTTCAACACCAAGGTTTTCAGCAAGCAATTCAGCCAAATCACCTTTTTCTTCAACGATCTTCAATTGTTCGTTTTCATAAGTTACAGAGAAGACGCGAAGGTTACCTTGGATTTCTGGGTGGATTGTGAATTTATCGTAGTCCACCATTGTGAATACTGTATCCAAGTGCATGAATTTACGGTTGTTAGCAAATTCGAAGGCCAATACTTTCTTGAAGCCAACGTTCTTCTTGAAGATGTTTACCAACAATTTTTCGATTGATGCAGCATCAGTACGTTGTGAGATACCAACTGCCAATACATCTTTAGAAAGTACCAACTCATCTCCACCTTCGATACGAGTATCTTCTTCACGGTTGTAGACAAGTTCAACTTTTCCACCGTAAACTGGGTGGTATTTGAAGATGTATTTACCATACAAAGTTTCACGGTTACGTGTATCTGCGTACATGTGGTTCAATGATACTGCATTACCAATTGTTGCAAATGGGTCACGTGTGAAGTACAAGTTTGTCATTGGGTCGATAGCAAATGGATAGTCAGATTCAACAAGGTCTGTCAATCCTTTGCTTCTTCAGGAATTTCTGGAAGTTCAGCTTTTTGAACCCCTTCCATTGTTTTTTCAACCAATTCTTGGTTGTCTTCAATGCTGTGAAGCAATTCACGGATCGCAATTTTTGTTTGGCGTCCACGAATGTTCGCTTCTTCAAGGTATTCTTCGATGAACTGATCGCGAATTTCTGGAGAAGTCAATGACTCAGCAGCCAACTGTTCAAGATAAAGTACTTCGATTCCTTCGTTACGAAGTGCTTCAGCAAATGCGTCGTGTTCTTTTTGAGCATCTTCCAAGAATGGAATATCATCAAAAAGAAGACGTTCAAGATAGTCAGGCATCAAGTTTTCCAACTCTTTACCTGGACGGTGCAAACAAACTTTTTTCAGTTTTCCAATTTCTGAGAAAACATGAATTGGGTGTGTAGACATCTATAGTCCTCCTTTTTTCTTGCGGTTTAGTTTACCTAATCCCGTTTACAAGCTTCATTTTATCACCAATTGGTACCGCTTTCACAAGCAATCTTCCATTCCAAATGCAAAGAATCTGACACTTTTTTAAATATAAATCATTTTTTATTAAAAATGAACCGCTTTCTTTGGGTAATTTACTTTTTTTATTATTTTTGCGGGTAAATATTTTTTTGTTTGATGAATAAAATTTTTAAATAGGACCTCCCTACAAAAAAAGAAGCGCTATTAGGCTTCTTCAAAACTATCTAAAAAGAAAGAAAGATCCACAAAGGTTAAGATTTTATGTTTGTATTGGATTTTTTCTTCATCTATCAACTTCTTAAGGACAAGATTGACCGTCTCTCTCGTCGTCGCTGCTAAACGAGCCAGCTCCTTCATGCTCATTGGAAAGGGAACTGTATTCCCTACTTGGCGATAATCCTTACAGAGCAGGGCCAAGGATTGAATAACGCGATCACTAGCGCTAGCTGCTACAACATTTCGAAGACGTAATTCCTGAAACTCTAAGATCTTAGACAATTTTCTTGTGATGAAGATGACTTGTTCCACATTGGCTTGAGCATACTCTTCATATAGATTGACAGGAATACTGAAATAGCTTACTGCCGTGATGGCACTTGCTGTGTAATGGTAAGTTTCATCCGTAAACATTCCCCCATAAGGAAAGAGAGCTCCTTCTTTAATATAATCCATATAAGAGAAGCTATCGGAGGAATCAAATTGTTCAATTCTTACATAACCTTCCTGCAACAAAAAAATACGGTCTCGCCGGTCTCCGGCAAAAAATATAATTTGTCCCTTCGGAATTTCGCGGTGATGGATTTCAACAGCTAACTTATCAAACTTTTCCACTGGAATAGCTGCAAAGGCCGGATGGGATCGAATCAACTGGTAAGCTTCTTTTGTAATCATAACTTTTCTTTCTTTAATTTCTCTTGTTATTATAGCATACTCGCTAGTGGCCTGCAAAGATTCTGTTAATGATTCTTAAATAAGTAGAAAATAATCGGCCAAGTGACTTTTACTACCTTTCTTTAACCCCCGTAAACACTAAAAGAAGCTCAGTTCTTTTCTATAAAGAACTAAGCTTCTTTTATAGGAAAGACGGCTCACATCCTTGCTCAATAGCTCTCAATCCGTATTCATCAACTACCAGAGAGCTAGCTATCAAACATAGCCACAAGACCATTTCCTAATTCATATTCACACGGTGCCATTCATTAATCACATAGCAGAGCTCACCCAATTGGTAAATACCAAATCCACTGATTTCATCACTTTCTGGGGTGGTACCACCTAGCCCCGCTGTAAAAATTGAAATGAGATAAGGTGTTTGTTCGTAAACAATTGCCTCGACATTGAGCGCTTCTGCTACATATCCTGGTTTTTGTTGAATGACCAAATTCGGTAAGAATTTTTTATAGTACTCTCCTGGGAAGGATTCCCCAATTAATTCAAGCAAGTCAGCATACTTTTCCCGATGGTTCCAGAGATACTCTAATACATGAATATAGTAATCTGAAGTTGTCTTATTGGCATCACTGAATGTTTTCACTTCTTTCGAACGTGATTGACCATAGCGACTAAACAATTTGCGCGCCTCATCCATACCACCCAGACGATCTGCTAAGGCATAAGCTGGCGTATTCTCCGAGTAGACCAATGAATAACGTTGCATATCTGGAATTGCCATTGCCCCATCAAAGGCCGCGACGTAATTATCATGTTCTCCGATATACTCATAGTAGGTATTGGTAATATCAAACCGATCCGTCAGGTTTAATTTCCCTGCAGCCACTTCATCCACAATCAACATATTCAAAGGAAGTTTGTAAGTACTCCCTGCTGTCATGGGTTGCAAGTCATTCATCGCAAACTGCTCACCGGTCGCAGTGTTTTTGTAGGTGAAAGCAATTTGAGAAGGCTCAATGGCACTCTGGGCCATGTATTCTTGAACCACTTCCACTAAGTTTTTATTGGCATAATCATAGACTAGCCCCAAACTTTCCATGGTTTCTCGATCCTCGTCTATCACAGCCTGTTTTTCTTCTGGTGTTTTGACACGAGGAGGTTGCGTTTGTTTTTTCCCCTGTTCAGAATCCTGTTTTTTTGTATTTTTTTCTTTTTTTGCAATAGTTGATGCAGTCGCTTGGTTGAGGTGCAGGTAACCTAAAGCTCCCACTCCCCCTAGGCACAACTAAAATGCCTAACGCAATCATGATCGAACGTCCATTAAATATTTTTTTCATATGAAGTTAATTATAAAAGATTCTAGTCAAAATAACAAGAAGTTTCCGTTTGAGAAAACGATTTCTTCTAAAAAATTTTAGTAGCACCAGCACCCGTTTCCTTGTTCGACAAGAACTGAGTTTTCCTCCAAAATTCTATCCTCAACAACTCCTGAATTGAGAGTATTTGATTCCTATTTTTTCTTGAAGGATCCCATAATCAGTTTGGCCACTTCACGCGCTATGGTTCGGAATAAGGAGCTAATAAAGGAATCCTTTGCCTTCTCTAAGCTTGATTTTCGAGGACGTCCTGGACTACGTTTTTGACTCGCCTTCTCCTCTGCTGCCTTTTCCTTAGCTTCCTGTTCCTTGTTCTTTTCTTCTGCTTCCTGATTTGTTTTTTCAGCTAACTTCTCATAAGCAGACTCCTGGTCAACCCGTACAGCATACTTTTGATGATAGGGGGATGTTGAGATTAACGCTAACTGTTCACTTTCATTCAAAAGATCAAAACTAGATTGGGGAGACAAGATATAGGAGCGCTCTACAACGCTTGGTTGGCCCTTTTCATTAAGAAAGGAAACCAATGCCTCTCCAGTACCAAGCTCGGTCAAGACCGTTTCTGTATCAAAAGCTGGATTAGGGCGGAAACTTTGAGCCGCAACTTTAATGGCCTTCATTTCTTTCGGTGTATAGGCACGTAAAGCATGCTGAACCCGATTCCCCAATTGAGCTAGAACAGACTCAGGTAAGTCTTGAGGGTTCTGGGTGATAAAGTAAATCCCTACTCCTTTCGAACGAATCAAGCGAACCACTTGTTCCACCTTTTCAAGGAAGAGCTTACTTGCATCCTTGAACAAAAGATGGGCTTCATCAAAGAAAAAGACAAATTTGGGCTTTTCCAAGTCCCCTACTTCTGGCAAAGTTTCAAAGAGGCGAGATAACATCCAGATAAGGAAGGTAGAGTATAGTTTTGGTGAGTGGAACAAGCGAGTAGCAGATAGGATATTGATGTAGCCTCTTCCACTACTATCGAGCTGCATAAAATCCTGAAGATCTAAAGCTGGCTCCCCAAAGAACTGGTCAGCTCCTTCCTGTTCTAAGACCAATAAACTCCGTTGAATAGCCCCAACTGATTGTTTGGTAATATTTCCATACTGGGCTGAATATTCTGAGCTATGGTCGTAGACTTCCTTCAAAGGCTTTGCAAATCTTTTAAATCGATGAGGGCCCAATTCTTCTCCTTAGCCACTTTGAAGACAATGGCTAGAATACCAGTTTGGGTTTCATTTAAATCGAGAAGTCGCGCCAACAAGAGAGACCCCATGCCCTCGATAGTAGCTCGAACAGGATGGCCAGCTTGACCAAATACATCCCATAAACGAACTGGAAAAGCTTGGGGTACAAAAGGATCTGAAATCCCCAACAATTGATACCGTTCTTCAAGTTTAGTCGTCCATTGTCCAGGTTTGGCTAAACCAGAAAGATCCCCCTTAATATCCGCTAAAAATACAGGAATTCCTTGCTGACTTAATTTTTCAGTAATTACTTTTAAGGTAACGGTTTTCCCTGTTCCAGTTGCTCCTGCTATCAAACCATGGCGGTTGAGCATTTTAAGATAGAGAGGTGTTTCAACAGTCCCTTTAGTGATGCTAATGCTAGTCATTTCATTTCTCCCTTATAGAATCCAGCCTAATTTTTCATTGATTTTGAAAGAGTCTGAAGCTTATCTCCTTTAAAAAAGAGATTATTTTCGAAACTCTGACATACTCTTCTAGTGTATCATTTTCAGGTATAAACGCAAGGAATATCCCTCTCAATCTGATTCAGATGCAAGCAAAAGAGGCCTTTCTAGGCCTCTTCCGTTTATCGTATTATTTGGCTGCTACGTAAAGCTCATCTACCTTGTTCCAGTTAATCACTGAGAAGAAAGCCTTGATGTAGTCAGGGCGCACATTGCGGTATTTCACGTAATAAGCATGCTCCCAAACATCCAAGCCCAAGATTGGTTTTTTCCCTTCTGAAATCGGGGTGTCTTGGTTTGCAGTTGATGTTACTTCAAGCTTGCCTTCTTTGTTGACAACCAACCAAGCCCATCCTGAACCAAAGCGAGTAGTTGCCGCGGCTGTGAAAGCTTCCTTGAACGCATCGAATGATCCAAAGGTTGCATCAATGTCAGCTGCAAGTGTCGCAGAAGGAGCGGTTTCTTCTGGAGTCATCAACTCCCAGAAAAGAGCATGGTTCAAGTGACCTCCACCATTGTTGATCAGCGCTTGGCGAATATCTGCTGGAATAGCATCTACATCAGCCAACAAGGATTCAAGGTCTTCACCAATTTCAGGGTGTTTTTCAAGAGCAGCATTTGCATTATTTACATATGCTTGATGGTGTTTATCATGGTGCAAGTGCATGGTTTCAGCATCAATGTATGGTTCCAATGCATCGTATGCGTACGGAAGATCTGGTAAAATAATTGCCATGGAAAATACCTCTATTTCTTTATGTATATAGAAATGATAACGCAATCATAGGAATTATTCAACTAATCTGCTTAAGAGACAGGGTTTGCTAGCTTTAAGAGAGCGAGATCAAAGAGGTAATCCTTCTCATAGGTCCCTGATTTATCTGGTAATCCGTTTCGATTAAGAGACAAATAGCTTGTTCTAAAAAGGAAAGCGAGAGGCCTTTGCTGTCTCTAAGAGCAAATTTCACCTGATAAGGATTAACTTTTCGACCTGTTACCTCTGAAAGCTCCGAGACAATCTGAGATTCTGTTCGACCCTCTTTCTTTAACAGTTGTACCTGGTTATAGATACGAAATTGACTTAACAAAATGGCTAAAAGCTTTATCTCATCTTCCCCCTGCAAGCGCAGGTCTTTGACCAAGCCACGAGCCGCATCTATTTGTTTATTTAAAATCATCTGAGTGAGATCAAAAAGATTATCTTGGAGGCTTTTGGGAATGGCTTCTTCAATATCTGCCAGCTTAATGGTCTCTGCCCCCTTGTAGTTTTTCAAAAACTCTAAATTCTTTTGGATTTCACTGAAATCAAATCCTGATTTGATCAAGAGTTGGTCGAAAGCTTGTGAATCAATTACTAGACCTAAAGACTTGATTTCTTCTAAGAAATGAGCACGAAGCTCCTGCTCTTTTAATTCATTTGCTTCCAGCAACTGGGCATCTCGTTTTAAGAGTTTGACAATTCTACGCTTGCTATCTAGTTTCCCTTCTGCAAAAATAATCAAACGTGTCGTCTCTAGAGGTGAGGATAGATAGTTCTCAAAGGACTGAAGTGCTTCATCCGTTAGAAAGCGTTTCTTGGTAGTCGTCAAGTCTACAAAATGGTCCAAGATAACAATCTTTTCATCCGCAAAAAAAGGAAGACTAACTAAATCCAATTCAACCTCTGAATAAGACGTTTCTTTCATATCAAAATAGGAATAGTTTAAGTCAGAGGGATTATAAGCAATTTGTTTTAAAAGCTGTTCCTTCATCCACTCAAACTGCCCCAGATCATCTCCTGAAAGGACGAGGACAGCAGGAAGCTCTTGAAATTCAATAGATTTAATCATCTGTATTGCTTGCATGTTCTCCTGCTACCTCATTTTCATTCTTCAAGCTGTTTTGCTCTTCTAGTTCTATTCTTTGTTCGAGAGGGGCCTTTTCCACTGGTCCCAGTGGTGCAGAGACCATATTAGGAATTGATGAAAAACTTTGGGGATTTGAAAAATTCGAAGGATTCCCGCCAGTAAAATTCCCAGCCAATGATGGAGCCAGAGGCTCTTGTTCTTCCTCATGGATTGATTGTTGGCCTACACTTGAAACTAAGGAGAATGGCTAAGGTAATGACTGCAGCCCCCGCTAAGACCAGTAAAATCTGAATCGGAGACAAGAGGTAAAGAAAGATTGGGCCCCAAAAGAGTAAAATAAGAGACCAATGAAAACCTGCATCCCTTAAACGCCGAACCACTATAGCCTGTTGAGGAACAAACGCTAAATAGACATACAGAAGAAAAAACACTGCCAGCCACTCTGCAAGTCCCATTGTTTGGAGGGAAGACAACTGATCTGTTTGATTAGAAGTTGCAGAAGACCGGACGAGTTCATACATCCAAAAAGGGGAGGTAAAAAGGAGATGCCACAACTGGCTTATCCAAAAATCTTTACGATCTGAAACTCTTGTAAAATCAGCATATTGCATCCAAAATAATCTTAATGATTTCATACTTGTATCCTCGTTTCCTTCCCTTATCATAGCAATTTTCAAGCCAGAAATCAAACAGCCCTTACCGAACAGTCTCAATCATCCACTTCTGCCACCCTCTAAACCGAATAGCTCCTTGTTGATCCGTCCGAAAAACCGTCATCCCTAACTCTTTAAATCGTTCTAGAGTTTCCTGATGAGGATGTTGGTAGCGATTCTTCTCTCCAGCAGATACCAAGGCAATTTTAGCATGAATATGGTCTAAGAAAGCGGGATGGGAGGATCCCTTAGATCCGTGATGGCCTGCCTTTAAGACATCCACCGGTAACTGAGGATAGCGAGCTATCAGGATCTGTTCTCCTGGCTCTTCAAGATCACCAGTGAATAAAAAGGAAACTCCCTGTAAATACCCATATAAAACAAGGGAGTCATTATTACTGCCATCTCCCACCTCCATTGGATAAAGAACTTCTACAAAGCGATCAAAGATAGGAAATCGATCCCCCACTTCTACTGTTTTTACAGGAAGTTTTAGTCGCTCAAGCCTCTTGACAAAGGTTGCTTTCTTTAAACTACCTTTTGAAACATTCACTTCTTTAATATGAAGACTCGAAGCAACCACCTCCATATCTCCCATATGATCTGCATCCGTATGGGTTAGCACCAAATGGTCAATCTGATCAATGCCCCGGCTTTTGAGATAGGGAATGAGGGTACGTTCAGCATTGGTCGACGATTGACGCTTCCGCCATGCTTCTGTTTGTCCAAATTCGACCTTGCCTCCTGTATCAATTAAAATTGTCCGTCCCTGCCAATCTCTTAATAGGATACTATCCCCTTGACCAATATCGATAATAGTAATCTCATTTTCTAAAGGATGCTTGACAAGGGCACATAAGCCTCCGATGAGGAGGAACAAGGCCAGCCTCTTCTTTTTATGGTTGCCCCATTCATAAAGACACCCCAATAAAAACATGATGAGTAAGAGAAAAGTAATATCTGGTTGCCCCAGAACCCAAGAAGAGCTAGTATGACCAGCTATCCACTGCATCCCTTTTTCCATCCAGATGAAAAAAACATTCCAAAAGACCATGGGAAAAAGAAAGGAAAGCAGAAAGACTAAGCTTAAGCCTGGCAAGAGGACTAGATCAAACAAGAGAGAAAAGGCAAAGGTGAGGGGGATGGACCAAGGTTGGTACTCAGCAAAGAAAAAGGCAAGAAAAGGAAGAACCCCAAGCGTTAACACCAAGGTTTCCTTTATCATTTTCCGCACACCTGCCCCCTCCTCTTCAGACGATGTCAAGGTAAGAATAAAGGCATAGGCACAAGATAAAAGCCCGCCAGCAGTCAATAAAGAAGAGGGGATAAAAAGGATAAGTAAGAGGAAGGTCATTCCCATATTATCCATTCCCTTGAAGCCATTCTGGGCTAATAATTTTTGCAAGAGACTACGAACCACTGAGACTGAAAATCCAGTCATTCCCGCATAAATAAGGGAAAAAGGATAAAGCAAGTAAGCGACCTTATCTTGCTCCCAGCCTAGACGGAGAAATAAACGGCGAAAAGTATCCAAAAAGAAAGCAACCTGCATACCAGATAAGGCAAAGAGATGGATAATCCCTAAACTAGAATAGAGATTGCTCATCTCTTCAAATTCAATATCAAGAAATCCAAAAAGGAGGCCCGTCATGTAGTGACTCATAGGTTGAGGGAAGTGCTGATAAACCCAGACTAAGGCCTTCCGTCTCCATATGGATAAGATTTCTACCAGACCTCCTCCACTTACTGATTTTTTCTCTAAAATCCGACTGACCTTTAACAAATGATAGATGCCTTGGGTTCTCAGGTAGAAGCGGTAGTCAAATCCCTTAAAATTTCGCTGGGGACTTGGAGCCTCCAACTCCCCCTCAATCGTTAGTTCCAATCCCTGATTAAGTTGTTTATAAAAGGCTTGTTCCTTTTCTGAAGAAAGCTTGTAGAAAACCTGAAAGATTCTAGAACCAGCTTTGGCCCGAAAGGACAGGGCATCTCCATTGACCTTGATAGTATCGGGTAGAATCCGAATGGCTTTCGGTACCCTCGGATCTGCTTCCTCTTGTTTTCCTTGCTCCACTCGATAATAGAAAATCCCTCCCATCAAGAAGATCAGGACCGCAATACCAAGTAATCTTTTGCCAAAATAAGACTTAATCCCAAGCCCCAAAAAGACTAGGAAAAGAATAAGAGCTAACCAATGGCCTGTATAGATCCAGTAATAGAGGGGTAAAATAAGGAGAGCTAGATGAAGGGGACTGACTGAACCTTCTTTAATCCACCGTGACATAGTCTTTTAATTTCTCCAAGGTCTTTTGTCCAATACCAGAAACATTTTTTAAGTCATCAACCGTTTGAAATTTTCCCTTTTCTTCCCGATAAGCAAGGATGTCTTGGGCTCTTTTTTGACCAATTCCTGAAATGGTCTGCAAGTCTGCCTCCGTAGCTGTATTGAGATTGACCTTACCATCCTTAGACTTACTCTCTGTCGCAGTTGCTCCAGCATTTGGAGACAGAACAGGCGCAATTTCCTCCCCATTCTTGGCAACATAGACGACAGACTCATCTTCAATCTTTTGGGCTAGATTAACAGATTGGCTATTGGCTTGGTCCGTTAATCCTCCTGCTTTTTGAATCGCATCATAAACCCTACTACCTGCTGGGAGCTCATAGACACCTGCTTGACGAATGGCTCCCTTCACATCCACCATTATTTTTTCTGGTCCAGACGCTTCTGTCTTTCCCTCCTTAGCTTGAGAAGGCAACTTTGTCGACGATTCTTCTATGGGTGTTTCTTGTTCTACCAGCTCTAGCTGAGAGGCTAAACTATCTGGTGCTTCTGGGCTAGACTTTGGCCAGAACAAGAAAAATGCAGCAATTAGGAGCCCCACTCCTATCAAAGAAAACAACACCTTCAACTCTTTTATTTTCTCTATCCACGTCTCCATAAAAACCCCTTTTATTTTTATTATTCGTAAAAAAGGAGGTAAATAAAAAAGAATTTCAAAAAATCAGCAAGAAATTTTGAAATTCTTTATAGAAAACGAAGAATAGAGATAGCTTCTAATCCTTGCGATGTTTATCTGGATCCCAGACAAAGCTAGCCAAGTAACTAAACAAGAGAGTGAGGGAGCCAACTACTAATACAAAAGGAAGAAGGAGGAACTTTAAGAAACGAAGAACAATGAAAGGTTTACGATCGTTACGCAAGGTTTGAGACTCTGCATCCAAACGATCAAATTCAGCTTGAATCCGTCTTGCTACTTCCTCAATTCCTTCATCATTCATTTTTGGAATATCGGAAATGTCAATCGGATGGCCGAAATTCATATCTACGCGTTCACAGCTAGCTAAGCCCTTCAAGGTCATCGGTCCCGTATAGGTCACCGGCATGATTCGTACCTTGGCCATTTTTGCGATGATAGCGACTCCACCCTTAACATCCTGAGAATGACGGCTTCCACTTGGAAACATAATCAAGGAACGTTTGCTTTTCTTGAGCATATTCACTGGGTATTTAATCGCTGCTGCACCTGGATTTTCCCGGTCAATTGGGAAAGCCCCACACATGCGAATCCACCATCCGAAAATGCGATTTGTAAAAAGCTCTTTCTTAGCCATGAAGACAAATTGTTTTGGCTTGGTCGCAAAGGCCATGTAAACTGGATCCCACCAAGTCCGATGAGGAGCTACAAGGATATAGTTTTCTTCTTGATTGGGAATTAATTCTGTATGATGGTAGTGGGCATTCCCATTAAGAACCCATAAAATAAAGGTTACTAAACCACGCAAATAAGTATAAAACATGCAATCTCCTTTGAAAATCTCTTATTTTATCATTATACATTATCCTTCTATTCCCCGCAATTCTTTTCGGAAAGATAAACTAAGATTCATAGGGAAGACATCTAGTCTTTTTCTTAAAAAAATGATATGATGGTCCTATGGAAGTAAAAGATATAAAGGGGTTATCCCACGAAGAGGTCCGCAAAAAAATACAGCGTGGGCAAACTAACGAATTCAAAGCTAATACTAGTACCAGTACCTGGCAAATTATCAAGCGTAACGTCTTTACCTTATTCAATGCTCTAAACTTTGTCATTGCCCTTGCTTTGGTAGCTGTCCAAGCTTGGAGCAATCTGGTCTTCTTTGCTGTCATCTGCTTTAATGCCTTATCAGGAATTGCAACAGAGCTCCGAGCAAAACGAATGATTGATAAGCTAAACCTTATGAGTAAAGAGCTTGTGACGGTCATTCGAGGTGGCGAGGAAGAGTCCATCGCTCCAGAGGAAATTGTCCTTGGAGATACCATCAAGCTATCAGCAGGGGATCAGATACCAAGTGACTCCGTCGTTCAGATTGGGATCGCTGAAGTCAACGAAGCCATGTTGACAGGAGAAAGCGACCTTGTTCTTAAAGAAGAGGGATCTGAACTCCTTTCAGGAAGCTTTTTGGCTAGCGGGCAAGTTTATGCTCGTGTCAGACGAGTTGGAGCTAATAATTACGCCAATAAGTTAATGGCAGAAGCCAAAACTCTTAAACCGATTAACTCTCGGATCTTATATAATCTTGCAAAAATCTCTAGCTTTACTGGGAAAATCATTATTCCATTTGGAATTGCCCTTTTCTGTGAAGCCCTGTTGATCAAGATGTTACCAGTTAAAGATGCCGTTATCACCTCTTCGACTGCTTTACTTGGAATGTTGCCAAAAGGGATTGCCCTCTTGACGGTTACTTCTCTCTTGACTGCTGTTGTCAAGCTCGGGATGAGAAAAGTCCTCGTTCAGGAGATGTACTCTGTTGAAACTCTGGCCCGTGTGGATACTCTTTGCTTGGACAAAACAGGAACCATCACCCAAGGAAAAATGACCGTCCAAGGGATCCATTCCTTATCCGAACATTTCTCTAAAGAAACCATTGAAGTTATTCTAGCTGCCTATATGCAGAACTCTGAAGACAGCAATCCAACAGCTCAAGCCATTCGAAAAGCATACGGAGACCTTGAGCATGCTTATACTGCTGAGAACATTATCCCATTTTCAAGTGATCGAAAATGGGGATCTATGACCCTTAGCAACTTAGGAACCATTTATCTTGGAGCTCCTGAAATTCTCCTCAAGGAAACTCCTCAAGCCGTCTTAGAGGCCCAAGCTCGCGGATCTCGTGTCTTGATTTTAGGCCACAGTGGCGAAGCGATTGACATGCATGATCTGACCTTACCATCAAACGTAGCTGGTATTGGAGTCATTGAAATCCATGATCCAATCCGTGAAGGAGTTTCTGAAACCTTGGATTATCTTCGCTCCCAAGATGTAGACTTGAAGATTATCTCAGGGGACAATCCTGTTACTGTATCTTATATCGCAAAAGAAGCTGGCTTTGATAGTTATGATAGTTATGTTGACTGCTCTAAGATTGGAGATGACGAACTTGTAGATCTGGCTGAAACCACTGCCATCTTTGGCCGAGTGTCTCCTCATCAGAAGAAATTGTTGATTCAAACTCTTAAAGCAGCTGGTCGCACCACTGCTATGACTGGAGACGGGGTCAATGATATTCTCGCCTTACGAGAGGCTGACTGTTCTATCGTGATGGCCGAAGGAGATCCTGCAACGCGCCAAATCGCCAATCTCGTCTTGTTAAATTCTGATTTCAATGACGTTCCAGAGATTCTCTTTGAAGGACGTCGGGTGGTCAACAACATTGGTCGTATTGCTCCAATTTTCTTTATCAAGACCATCTATTCCTTCATCTTAGCCATTATCTGTATCGCAAGTGCTCTCTTCTTTGATGTCAACTACTTGTTAATTTTCCCATTTATTCCGATTCAAATTACCTTAATCGACCAGTTTGTCGAGGGATTCCCACCTTTCGTTTTGACCTTTGAACGAAATATTAAACCCGTGGAAAAACACTTCCTCAGACGTTCTCTACAATTGGCCTTACCAAATGCCTTGATGGTCGTCTTTAGTGTCTTATTTGTTCGTTTATGGGGAACCTATCATGGCTGGTCCAGTCTTGACATGTCTACTTTGACCTATTACTTACTAGGATCAATTGGTTTCTTGTCTGTGATTCGGGCTTGTTTGCCACTCAATATTTGGCGAGGACTCTTGATTATCTTCTCTGTCTGTGGTTTCTACCTATCAGCCTTCTACCTAAAAGGACTGATTGAAATTGCAACGCTGACAGCTGTGACCTTCCCAGTTTACTTAGCTTTGATGTCCCTCTTTACAGGAAGCTTCATCTTGGCTACTATTTTCCAAAAATATGAGTTTAATTAAAAATAGTTGAGAGTATGCTACTCTCAACTATTTTTTTATTACACATCAACAGAAACAATTGCTGGTTTCTCACCAAAAGCTGAGAACGGTTTTATCTCTAATTCTAAATCCCCTTCACCTTTAACTCCAAAATGTTCAACAGCTCCTTCCATTGATCGACCCGGTGTAATTGACCCCATGGTATGCTCATTGGCATAATTTTCCATCTTATTACCACCAACATATAAATCAATATCTATTCCAACCGGCATATCTTTGTCCGAAAGATTTTTTACATTATATGTAACCTTCAAAACTTTATCTGGATTTGTATCATCAAACTCATTTCGTTCATCTGACAACTCAACATTTGTAATAGTGTATTCAGCAAACTTTCAAATACAATTTTATCTCCTACTGAGTATGTTGATTTCTTTTCTGACGATTCCTCTGTTTTGGTTTCTTTAGTTGAAGACTGCTCCGTTTTTACTTCGTTAGAAGATGATTTTGAATTTTTCTCTGAATTTCCACAAGCAACTAAGACACTCACGGAAAGAAAACTAAATCCTAAAGCCAACCATTTTTTTGTTTTGTTCATAAACAAAACCTCCCAATATTTTTACAATATGTTATCATATTCTCTTTAAAAATGCAAATAGATTGACGTATAAAACTAATATAACTTATTAAATTGCTTTTCCTATCTTTTCCACGCTCTCTTTTCATGCTATAATAGAGCCATGAACGATATCCAATTAAAAGACGGTGAACGCGTCAATCAGCTCTTTTCCAGTGATGTGAAAATTATCCAAAACAGAGAAGTCTTTAGCTACTCCATCGATAGTGTCCTACTTTCGCGCTTTCCAAAGTTGCCTAATCGTGGGATGATTGTCGATTTATGTGCAGGAAATGGTGCCGTCGGACTCTTTGCTAGTACTCGCACCAAGGCAAGTATTGTAGGTGTGGAAATCCAAGAAAGACTAGCCGATATGGCTGAGCGGTCCATTCAACTGAATGGTCTCTCCGATCGCATGTTCATGATTACGGATGATTTGAAAAACTTACCTCAGTACTTCCCTGGGAGTAAGATTGATATTATCTTATGCAATCCCCCCTACTTTAAGGTAGATGAGCATTCCAATTTGAACGAGAGTCCCCATTATTTGCTAGCCCGTCATGAAATCTCCACCAATTTAGATCAAATCTGCCATGTAGCTCAACGGACCCTCAAATCCAATGGACGTTTGGCCATGGTCCATCGACCAGATCGTTTTCTAGATATCATCGAAACTATGAAGCACTACAATCTTGCACCTAAGCGGATACAATTTGTCTATCCCAAGCGTCACAAGGAGGCCAATATGCTCCTCATCGAGGCGATTAAGGACGGATCTCTAGATGGGCTTAAGATTCTTCCTCCCCTCTTCATCCATGAAGAGGATGGAAGCTACACTCCTGAAATTCACGAGATTTACTATGGAAAGTAAGGCTTATATGTATGTCGTTCAATGTTCAGATGGGACTCTTTACACTGGCTATACAACGGATATCGACCGCCGTCTCAAGACCCACAATGCTGGAAAAGGAGCTAAATACACTCGCCCTAGACTTCCTGTTACCCTTCTCTACCAAGAGGGCTTTCCTGATAAAAGGGCAGCCATGTCTGCTGAGGCTCTCTTTAAGAAAAAAACACGGGAAGAAAAACTGGCCTATATCAAGGAACAACAAGATTCCCTTAACCATCAAAAGACCCCCTAGGAAGCAATCTACAAACTGCTTTCCCAGGAGGTTTTTTTTAAAAAAATTGGAGCCAAGAAATCAATAGTCTCTAACAGTTTCTCATCTTATCTACTTGCTTACATTCTAAAAGGAGCTCAATGAGCTCCTTTTTACCTTCATTTTAAACTTACTCAGCAAGAGTTTTCATAAACGCCCAATTTCCTATTGATTTATCTCCATAGTCAAGAATCATAGAATCCAATAAGACATAGTCATTTTTTTCATAGAACAAAACATTGTGTTCGGTACTAGTGATCAAGCCCAAGCGCTTGCATCCTTTAGACTTCACATATGGTTCGATCCCTTCTTGAAGAAAAAAACTACCAACTCCTTGACCTTGAACGGACGAAGCAACTCCAAGCATCATCAAATACCAATCAAAATTTCCGGATTTTTTCAAATGCTCCTCAGAACGCTCTACCAAATCGAGGTATTTCATAAACTTCAATGGTGTGATATAACGGAAAAGCTTGATCACTCCATTTACGATATAGGAGAGTATAGAGAAATCATTCTGTTGCAAGAGGGCAACTGCGATAATTTCACCCTCTCGTTCAGCTACTAGACAGGCTTCTCCTTTAATGTAGAGTCTTGTTAATAAACTTTCCATCATTTCCAAAAACGCTGGAAAATACTCAGGTTTCTTCAAATCGTCTTTGATAAGAGTCAAAAATGGATACTCCATAAATGCATCTGCAAGTACTTTTCCAATTTTTTTGTACTCATCTAATCTTGCTTCGCGATATACTATTTTTTCCATCTCCGCACCCCTTTAACACATCTCTATGATACCATTATACTTAAAATAAACACTTTTTACGATTTTTAACGTGATATTTTCACAAAAGAACTACAAATCCATAACCATTTGAATATCAAATTTATATGATGTCTAATTTCCGAATGTTAGGAACATTTTTTTGATGATTTTGATTAAATTTCCGACTTTCACCTGCATGTTTATCTTTTTTTAGCATAAAAAACTTGGGGCGTCTCCACCCCAAGTCCCTGATCAAGCCACTTCTTCTGTAAATTGGCTGTTATAAAAATCCGCATAGAAACCAGCTTGAGTCATGAGCTCTTGATGATTTCCTTACTCGATAATATTTCCATCCTTCATGACTAAAATGAGATCTGCATTTCGGATGGTCGACAAGCGATGGGCAATGACAAAGGAAGTCCGTCCTTCCATCAATTTATCCATAGCCTTTTGAATCAATTCCTCAGCCCGTGTATCAACGGAGGAGGTTGCTTCATCCAAGATTAAGAGTGGCGCATCCTTCAAGAGGGCACGCGCAATCGTCAACAATTGCTTTTGCCCAACGGACAAGGTTACTGAATCATCCAATACAGTGTCATAACCATTTGGTAAGGTCCGAATAAAATGGTGAACCCCAACGGCTCGCGTCGCAGCCTCAACTGCTTCGTCTGAAATACCTCTTTGATTGAAGACTAGGTTCTCTTGAATGCTTCCTTCAAATAACCAGGTATCTTGCAAGACCATAGAAAAGGCATCATGAACTTCCTCGCGAGTCATGGTCTTGGTGTCAACTCCATCAATAGTGATTTTACCAGACTGGATTTCGTAGAAGCGCATTAGGAGATTGACCATGGTGGTCTTTCCTGACCCTGTTGGCCCAACGATGGCCACTTTTTGACCCGGCTTAGCTTCCGCTGTAAAGTTATGAATAATGGTCTTATCAGGTGAATAGCCAAAACGCACCTCTTCAAAACGAACATGCCCACGCGGGGTTCCCAATTGACGCGTTTTTGCCGATTCAACTTCCTCAAAGAATTGATACATATCTTCTAATTGGTTTTTAATACCTTCTTTCAGAAAGACGTACTTAGCTCGCTTATCAGTCGGACTCTCCTCTAGATAAATCAGGTTATTTTTTTCCATCCGTTTCACTAAGTTTCTCGTCACTGACTTTGAAATACGGAGTTCTTGTTCAATATCCCGAATCAGAGTCACTTGTCCCTCATGTTCTCTCTTGGCTAAAAAGTTAAAACCTCTCCTTGAGGTCCCGCGAGAAACTGGAAACCTCGTCTCTTGGCTTCCTTTTCTACTAATAGATGGATTTGATGCCCAAATTTTTTAAATTCTAATAAAGGCTTTTGCATTTCATCCCCCATAATCAAGTAGTTCGCAGGAGAACTATTTTATACCTTTCACATAGAAAGTTAAGAAAAAGTTCTAATTGGAACTATCTTTTGATAATCAAAAATAGCCCTTCTAGATGACTAGAAAGACTATTTTTACGTTAGGAACTAAGAAAATTAAATGCGCTCTTTCCAAGAAGTTGCGACTTGGTCCAAGACTTGATTGAGCTCTTCAATATTGCGACGACCTTCGGTACGCAACCATTCACGAGCTGCCTCTTCGCCATTCTTGATGTAGGCTTCAACTGATCCAGCCCAAGTAGCACGGCCACAGAGAACTCCATTAAAGTTTGCGCCTGCTTCATGGGCAAAGACAAGGGTTTCTTGGAAGAGTTTTGCAGAAACACCGGCACTCAAGTAGATGTATGGAAGCTTGGTTGCTGCTTCTTGTTCTTTAAAGAAGGCTGCAGCTTCTTCACGGCTATGAACGATTTCCCCATCGCCAAAGCCTTCTACGTATTTGACGTTGACAGGAACTTCTACCTTCAAGACATCGATGTTGAAGCGTGGGTCTGAGAAGACTTTCATCGCTTCGATGACTTTGCGAGGTTTCACTTTAGCATATTCTACAGAACCTGCATCAGCGATTGTTTCATCGTAAACCAAGATTTCAAGGAAGAATGGAATTTCTTCTGCCGCACATTCTGAACCGATGCGTTCGATGTAAGCTTGTTTTTCTTGGTTGAGTTCATCAGCACTATCCACATCATAGTAGAGCAAGAATTTCACTGCATCTGCACCCTGCTCTTTGATGCGTTTAGCTGACCAAAGGTTGAGGCAGTCTGGTAGACGCTTGGTGCTTGAAGTGTCGTAGCCAGTTTTTTCATAAGCCAACAAGAGCCCTGCTTCTGCATCCAAAACCTTGGTCGCTGGAAGTCCATACTCTGGGTCCAAGAGCATAGAGGATGCGAATGGCGTCAATTCTTCAGCCACTAGGACCTTCAATTCTTCCATTTGAGCCACTGTTGGTTCTGTGTCTTGGTACTGAGCCATGAGGCGTTTCAAGGCACCGCGTTGGTCAAAGGCCAAGGCTGAGATTACACCCTCTTTGGTGCTCAATTTCTAAATAGTTGCGTTTTTGTTCTGTTAATACCATCTTATACCTCTTTTACATTTATCTGTTGATACAAATCATCATAGTGGGCCATATTGACATGCCCTGTCATCTTTTCTTGGGCATTTAGCATCCCAAGGACCATAGCATGAGTCAAGAGGGCCGCGTCATCTTTTCCACTACTGAGGGCAGCAGAGATCCCAGCAACTGTCGAATCACCAGATCCTACTGGATTGACCACTTCAATTTTTGGAATGTCCACTTTATAGAAGACATCTCCGTGTTTGGCAAAAGCACCATCTCCACCTAAGGAGACGATAATCCATTCGATTCCTTCGAACAATGGGTCTTTCAAAACTTCTTTTAAGTCCTCAAAATCCGCTGAAACATCCCGTCCTAAGAGTTGAGATAATTCTTCGCGATTGGGTTTAATCACCGTTGGTTTGAATGGTGAGTGAAGAACCGCTTCTAAAGATTTTCCTGATGAATCAAGTACGACCTTACGTCCTGCTTCTCCTGCAATCTCAATTAAGCTCGCATAATAGTCCACCGGTAGACCTGTAGGAAGGCTTCCCGAAATAGCAACTACATCTGCTGTCGGCATGAGGAGTTTAAAATGGTGAAGGAATCCCAAAGCTTCTGTCCGGATAATTTCTGGGCCCGCTTCTAAGATTTCTGTTTGATTACCTTCATGCAAGATAGCGATACAGTTCCGTGTATCTCCAAGAATATCATAGAAGAAGGATTGGACATCTCGTGGAAGATGGGTCTTGATGAATTGACCATTGGTCCCCCCAACAAAACCTGTTGCTCCAACTGTTTCACCACTCTCAGCTAAGACACGGGTGACATTTAATCCTTTCCCACCAGCAGTCTTAGAAACTTCCGACACACGATTCACAGTATCCAACTTTAATTCTTCCAAGGGATAAGAAATATCAATGGAAGGATTCAAGGTGACAGTTAAGATCATATCTTCACCTCTTAGTCGTGGTATTCACCACGATCCCATTTTTCAAGGAATTCTGTAAAGAAGTCTGCATCCTCTTGGTGATCATTATGAGTTTCCAAATGTTGAATCTTGGCAATCAATTTCTTATTTTCTTCACTTGGTTTGTATTCCGCATGAATGAAAGCTTCAATGATATCACACATGAGCAATTCGCCAGTGATTTTACCACCAAAACCAATGACGTTGGCATTGAGTTCTTCTTTGGCATAAAGTGCAGTTGTCATATCACGTACCAAGGCTGAACGGATTCCAGGGACCTTATTAACTGCGTTGTTAATCCCAACACCAGTTCCACAGATACATACACCAAGATCTGCTTGACCACTCACTACTGCTTCCCCAACCTTCTTACCAAAAATTGGGTAGTGGGTACGAGCGTGGTCATAGGTTCCAAAATCAAGGACCTCATAGCCTTTTGATTTCAAAAATTCAGAAACAGCCATTTTTTCATTAGTGACAATATGGTCACATCCAATTGCAATTTTCATTCTTTTACTCCTCCCCTTAGCACATCTTGTTAAGCATATCGACACGGATTTGGTGGCGACCGCCATCATACTTACCGTTTACAAAACCTTTGGCAATATTTTTGGCCAATTGATCACCCACGATTTGAGCCCCCATGGTGATCATGCGAGAATTGTTGTGGCCACGAGTCATGTAAGCGGAACGCTCATCTGAAACCTCTGCTGCAACCATTCCTTTAATTTTAGTTGCGACCATAAATGGACCAGCTCCGTAAGCGTCAATAACAATACCCAGATTATCTTCTGCTTGCTTCACTTCTTTTGCAACAGCTAAGGTCACATCGACAAAGTCTTGTCCTTCTTCTGTCACGTCCACGACTTGGAAACCTTCTGATTCCAAATATTCTTTGACTACTTCTTTTAAGCGAATACCTGCTACATCCGCACCAATAATAACTGACATATTATGCTCCTTCTTTTAATTCATTTTTCAATCAAATATAGAAACTTCTATATTCAACAACATTATTTTCTATAAAATTTCGATTTCAAATCCAAGTTCTGCTACTTGACCTGCTGGTAAGAGTCGAACTTGTTTTTTATATTCTAGATAATCACTTTCCTCAAGTGAGGTTGATAAACCAGACCAAGGTTCTAATGCGATAAACGGACCTTTATTAGGCGTTGTCCAGATAATCAAATTTGAAAAATCTGGAAAATGAAGAGTTAATCCTTTATTGTGCTTTTTAGAACGGAGAGTGACACTTCTTGATTGTAAGCAATCCAAGGTAATGGCATCATTTTTGAATAGATCGTAATCTAACTGTAGGATCCTTTCTTGATTCAAGAAAGGTGTTCGATCAAAGACATTTAACAAGCCAGTCTCTGGATAGGATTTTGGGATACTACAGGTTTCCTCTTGTTCAAATTCAAGATAGTAGTCTTCAAAGTTCTCATCTTCTAGCAAAGGACAATTAAAACCAGGATGCCCACCAACGAAAAAGGGCATGACTCCTTCTTCCCCAAGATGGTGAATCCGATAGGTTACTATAATCTTTTTACCTAGTAATTGATAAGAAATTTCTAACCTGAAATGATAGGGATACTGCTGATACATTTCATCCGTATCCTCTATCATAAAGCTAACCAGACTATCCGTTTGCTCTACTAACTTAAAGTTTTTCTTTCGAACCAAACCATGGCGAGGAATCTTCCCAACACCCTGGGGACGAAACAAGGCCGTATCATTTCGAACCGAACCACAAATGGGAAAGAGAACTGGGGCTTGACCGCTCCAATACTGAGCATCACCCTGCCAAAGATATTCGATACCATCCTCATCCTTGATAGAGGCCAGCTCACCACCTAACTCCTTGAAACAAACTTCCAGATCATAATTTTTAAAGTTATCCTCATACTTCTCTCCTTACAATGTTTTTAGAGAAAAAACTAGGCTACCTCCCTCCATATCTGGAAATTGATACCCTAGTTTTATCAAATTACATATTTAGGAGCGGATTATTTTGCATTTGCTGCGTATTCTTCGTTACGTTTGATCATTTGTTTTCTATACCATGCAAAGATTCCAACGTAGAATGCTAAGAAGGCAACAACTCCAATAATAGCTTTGATGTCTCCTGTTGTTGCATTACCAATAGTCCAACCAAGAAGTTTTTCAACTGGTCCTTCAAGAGTTGAGTGAGTAATCAATTGAGTTTGGCTAACACCTTCTGGGAAGGCATTTACACTTTTCGCCAATTCAGTAGCGAATGGTGCAATAAGAGTTCCTGAAAGAAGGAAGAGTGGCAACAAGAGAGTTCCAAAGATGATCATACGGATCAATTTCCCACGTGTTACAACCAACAAGGCTGGAGTCACACCCATAGCGATGATCCCTGCAAGTGGCAAGATCCCGTTTCCGACTTTAGAAAGAAGGACTGCTTCAATCAACATGATTGGTGCAAGTACGTTGGCACAAGCCCAGATTTCAGCACGACCTGCGATAAATGGCCAGTCCAAACCGATATTGAATTTACGTCCTTGAAGACGTTTCGTAGCAACATTTGTAATACCTTGAGACAATGGTTCTACCGCTGCGATGAACCAAGAACCGATTAATGAGAACAATTCCAAGCAGACACCGGCAGTCAAACCAAGACTCAACCAGCCTTTAATAACCAATTCCCAAGATGACGCGTCTTCAACACTAGCAACTGGATGTGGAGTTCCCATCAAACCGATGACAATACCAAGAATGAAACCAATGAAGAATTTAGATCCCCAGAAACCAATTTTTTTATTCAATTTCGCTGCGTCAAAGTCATATTTATCAAGACCAGGTAAAAGTTTGTCAAAAATCTTATCCAAAACCATGATGATTGGGTTCATCATGTAGTTCATGTGAGTAGAGGTCATAGGTGATGAACTTGGTGCATTCAACAAGTCATCGAATGTTGGTTTCATCAAGTCAGAGTTGATGATTTTCATGATTCCAACAAGAACAACTGCAAGTGTTGCAACGAAGAGTGAAACTCCTTGGCTAACTCCATTGTTATCGGCATACCATTTAATCAAAAGACCAGTGATTGACAAGTGCCAAATATCGAAGATGTCGACATCAAGTGTGTCAGTTTTCTTCATTAACAACATCACGATGTTGACAATCAGCATCACCAACAAGAAGTAGAGCGTCCAAGCAGAACCCCATGTGATGGTTGCAAGTGGAGCCCAACCAACGTCAGTAATAGTCAATTGGATACCTGTATTCTCAACAAATTTTGCAAGAGAAGCTGAGAAAGCACCATTCAACATACCGATGATTGCACCGATACCAGTAAGGGCGATGGCAAGTTTAATACCACCTTCAAGAGCTTTGGAGAATTTCACTCCAAACAAGAGGGCCAAAACCGTCAAAATGATTAACATGATGATCGGACCACCCATAGCAAGAATTGGCGTAAAAAACTCATTGGCCAATTTGATAATGCTGTCCATAATAAATCCTCCCGATTTATAATTTTTTAAAATATCTATCTACAGTATGATGATTCTCATCTAGACCTACAAATGTCAGATAACGCTTACATCACGAGCGAAAATTTTTAGCTTAATCCATGTTCCTTAATCGCTGCTTCAATATTATCAAATACAGGAGCGCTCATAGCTGGGATACGGAATAAAATTGGTCCAGCTTCTACAACTGGAATACCCGGTTCAAAACCAAGATCAGTAGCAGCAATTGGTGTAAAAATGTCATAACCTGAAATCAAGTCTTCGTTGACATCTTTTACCATCACCGCATCACATTGAACATCGTAACCACGGTTTGACAATTCTTCTTCTAGCGCACTTTTAATTTGGTGGCTTGAGTTAACACCTGCTCCACAGGCTGCTAAAATTTTAATCATTTGAATGACCTCCATTATAAATATATTTTATTGTTATTATTAAGCAATCGCTTCTGTAATGTAGCGATACAAGTCTTCTTCATTTTCCAATTTTGATAGATTTTCAAGATTTCCGTTTGTCGTAAAGAAATCCATCAAATGTGCCAAAATATTCGTTTGACTGGAACTAGAATTATTAATGATGAAGAACAAGAGAGAAACCTGCACTTCTTTATCAGGTGCAATCATATTGTGGAAGGTTACCGGATTTTTCAATCGAACGACTACAATATTCTCAGTTAGATTATGAATGATATCTGTATGAGGAATGGCCACATTAGGAAGATTTTTTCCTAAGAATTCCATATCCAATCCAGTTGGAAAAGATTTCTCCCTTTCTTTTAGAGCAGATCGATAGGAAGCTGTTACAATTTCACGTTCTTCCAGTAAGGATGCGACCTGGCCAAATAACTCTTCTTGATTCGCAACATCTAAACAAAATACGAGTTTCTGATCAAACAGTTGATTCAATTCCATTTTTTCACCCCCCTTAAATCTTATCAACTTCATTTATTTACATTATAAGTATATCACTATATGAAATCGCTGTCAAGAAATAATGTATTTTTTTGTTCATTTTTGTTTGTTTTTTACAGATACTTATTGGGATAACTTTTATGAAAACAATCTAAAAAGGCCTGAGCTCTCATTGCTCAGGCCTATGCAATTTTTAACATTATAGAATTTTTGTATAGGAGTTATACTTTTCTCGCACTTTTTTCGAAATAGACTGATCAGTAATGATGGCGTCTAAATCATCCAAACGATAAAAAGCGTAAAAAGAATAACTATCAAACTTACTATTATCCGCAACAATATACTTTTCAATGGCATTGTTAAGAATAATCTTATTGCCATTTCCTTCTTCCTCATTAGCTGTCATAGCGGTATGACCATCAATTCCATTGACACCGATAAAGGCCTTAGAGACTTTAATTTCTTTTAACAATTTATTCGCAAACTGACCCACAAAGGTCTGGGTCTTCATTCTGTATCGTCCCCCAACCAGAATAATATCATAATTCGGATGATCCTTTAATTTCTCGAAAATGGGCAAAGAATTGGTCACAATACTGATGTTTTTCCCCTCTAGGTAATCTCCAATAAAATCAGTTGTTGTTCCTGCTCCAATAAAAATGGTATCTCCTTCTGCAATTAGGGCGGCACATTTCTGAGCAATTTCTTTCTTTTCTTCAACATTCAGCATGTTCTTTTCCAAATGAGAAGCTTCCATCAGGCTATCTTTGATTTTGCGATGAGCCCCTCCATGAACACGAACTAATAAAGATTGATTTTCTAAATCAATCAAATCGCGTCGAATCGTCATATCCGTCACACCTAGAAGATCTTTTAATTCCTTGACTGATACAACTTCTTTTTTATCTAATTCCTGTAAGATTGCTACATGTCTACTCTCTTTCATATGATTGTCCAACTTTCCTATTCTTGCTTTCATTATACTATAAAACTAAACATTTTCAATAATAAAATAACATTTTAACTAGATTAATAGGGTGAATTCAAGGTATTATCCACTATTTGATCCGAATTTGCCTTAATATGTAAAAATATTTAACAATTTTTAACAAAACTATTGACAAAACCTTTCATTGATTGTATGATTAATATGTTAACAGAATTGATAGCGCTACCAAAGATGAGCGTCTATATTTTGTTCACGATTATCGGTCTCCTTATAAATATACAAGGGTAAAGAATTCTTTACCCTTGTATTTGTGTTTCAAAAAAAGCTGGACAACTTTAGTCCAGCTTTTCTGCTTATTTATCTCCTTTGTTACGGATAACAAAGCCTGTTTTTTTCTCGCTTGAAGTCGTACGAGGTTTCTTATGATCTTTCCGGTAGCGTTTGTCTTTGTCAAAGCGGTCAGTTGAACGTCCACCTTTACGGTATTCATCACGTCGAGCGCTTCCACGGCGATCTCGCTCTCTGCGGTCATCCCCACGTCGTCCACCTCGACCAGACTTGCCTTTTCCTCCAAAACCACCACCAGACGGTTTAAATGGTAAAGGTTTTTCACGCGCAATTTCAACTTCTGGAAGGCTATCTGGATCTTGAACTGTAAGGCTCAAAATATACATAGCCAATTCTTCAGGACTGAATTCTGCTGCAAGTTTACGAGCATCTTTCGCAAATTTCTCGAAGTTTCACGAATCGTTTCATCAGCAAAATCACGTTCAATTTTCTTGAGAGCAACTTGTTTCTTCGCATAAAAGGCATCTTCTGCAGTCGCAGGCTTCAAGCCTTTCATTCGTTTCTTAGTCAAGTTTTCAATGATTTGAAGGTAGCCCATCTCATTAGGAGCTACAAAAGTAATCGATTGACCGGTTTGACCGGCACGACCTGTACGACCAATCCGGTGAACATAACTTTCTGGGTCCTGTGGGATGTCATAGTTATAGACATGGCTGACACCTGAAATATCCAAGCCACGAGCTGCTACGTCTGTTGCAACGAGGACATCTAGGTTTCCATTTTTGAAATCACGGAGAACACGAAGACGCTTGTTTTGATCGAGATCCCCATGAATCCCTTCTGCACGGAAACCACGGATTTTAAGACCTCGAGTCAATTCATCGACACGACGCTTAGTCCGACCAAATACAATCGATAATTCTGGCTGCTCGACATCCATGAGACGAGTCATGGTATCAAATTTTTCTTGCTCCTTTACCCGGATATAGTATTGGTCCACTAATTCGGTAGTTAATTCTTTGGCCGCAATCTTCACATGCTCAGGGTCTTTCATAAATTGAACACCGATTCGCTTAATAGCTTCTGGCATAGTCGCTGAGAACAAAAGAGTTTGACGGCTTTCTGGAACACGGGAAATGATGGCTTCAATATCTTCTAGGAAACCCATATTTAGCATTTCATCCGCTTCATCCAAGATCAAGGTTTCAACATCCTGGAGCTTGAGTGCTTTGCGTTTGATCAAATCTAGCAGACGTCCTGGCGTTCCAACAACGATATGGGCACCTGATTTAAGAGCCTTAATTTGTTTTTCAATGCTTGAACCACCATAGACAGAGCGCACCTTCACACCCTTACTCCGACCAAAACGGAAGAGTTCTTCTTGGCTTTGTACAGCCAACTCTCGAGTTGGAGCAATCACCAAGGCTTGAATCGTTGCTTCTTCTTTACGAATTTTTTCAAGCGTTGGCAAACCAAAGGCAGCTGTTTTCCCAGTACCAGTTTGTGCTTGACCGATAACGTCTTTGCCTTCAAGTGCTAAAGGAATGGTTTGTTCTTGGATAGGACTTGCTTCCACAAATCCAGCCTTATCAATCTCTGCTAATAATTCAGCAGACAACTTAAATTCATTAAATTTCACTATTTTCTTCTTTCTAAGGGTAGTGCGAAGCCACCCTATACAACTTGGAATCATTCTCTTCTCATTGTCTTTCTAACTAGATGAGTCTTCTAGTTCTAAATGGAAGAGAACCATATAGAATCTTGTCAGAGCAAGGTCAACTATTGATAACTTCAAAAATTAAACCTTCCTCATCCGTAACAATCCAACTGACTACTTCAAGTCAGGTTTGCAACTTATCTAGTATATCATAGACCGAATTCAAAAGATAGTAAAAGGAAGCAAGTTTGAAAGATTTCTCTTTTTTTCCTCATTTCCTATGGAAGTTCCTCCTTTCCCTCCGCAATTTCCATTTTTAATTTTAAAAAACAAGGGAAATACTATTTTATAGGATTTATTTAAAACTGCATTTCTAAAAGCTTGATTCTTACTTTTAGAAAACAAGTAAAAAACCTATTAAAACAGCCTTTTAGACAGATTAAACCTTCACAATAATCCTCTTATATTTTTGTAGCAGATTCTTGATTTTTCCTAGATAAATCGGTATAATGAATCTAGTATTTATGATATTTCAGTATAAATTAAATGCTATAGTTTTTTGACTGATTCAACGATTCATTCCAATTATAAATTGTTTATAATCCACTCAGTACTATTAAATCTACTCCTACTATTTCCAAGAAGATTTTGTACAGTCGATCATTTGTATCTAAACTGCCTTTTCTTCATAGAGGAGGCAGAGTAAAAAATATAGCTTTTTCTGAAATTGATTAAATACGAAAGAGGTAAGGAATTTCGTCCCTACCTCTTTTTTTATCGTTTATGAGCAATCCAGCGCAAAATACGAGACAAGATGATCCAGAGTACAAAGCTTGCAATAGAGATATAAAGCCAAGCATTGGGTTCATTGGTGAAGGGCAAAGGGACATTCATCCCAAAAAAACCAGTGATAACAGCTAAAACAGCTAGAAGGGCCTCTAAAATAGTCAAAGTGGTCAAATTATCATTCAGGTTGTTGTTTAGGATGTTATTGTAGGAGCTAGATAACTGTTGCAAGACCTGAGAGTTCAACTCCGTCATATATACCAACTGTCTGGCCTCAATCATGGCATCATCAAATTGTTCTTTTTCCACATCATCAAATTGGCGGTAGATTAGGTGAGCCTTGATATGTTCCAGAAGCATGCGATTTTGCTTGGCAGCGGATGTTAGATAGACCATACCTGTTTCCACGTCAGAAAGAGCATAAAGGTTCTTACTAGTTGTCGTTTCGTAAGAGACGAGTAATCTCATCCTTGTGCTTATCTAGACGCTCAATAATCGGATAATAAGCATTACTAATCATCTCAAGCCCCGCAAACAAGAGTTTAAAGGTGGATAAACTTTCATGAGCATCAACATAGCGTTCCATTTGTGCAATAATATAGGCGTTGTCTCGGTTACTAATAGTCACAAGACGTGGCCCTTGGACAATGAAAGTCATCGGAATGGTTTCGTAATATTCCTTTTCCTTTTCCATATCCAATACATTATAGATAAAAGTCACCGTTCCATTTTCACGATTGTAATCCATGTGGGCACGTTCATTTTTATCCAGTGCATATTCAATGGTTTCTTGATCAATACCATACTTTTGGTACAACTGGGAGGTTTCTGTAATCAAGTCAGAATCAATATTAATCCAACTCCGACCATCTCCTAACTTTTTTTCAACGAACATTTCGTTTCCTCTTTACCTTATCTACCATTACTCCTACCGATCACCCGAAATCGCTAGATGAGTCCTGTCCTCATTCACTGATCAACGCAATACAGCTGCTGCCAAAGCCTGCTGGATTTCAATAACACTATTATCGCTCTTAAATTGAAGTGTTTCTGATGGTTCTACAGCTGATGAAACCCAAATTTTTAATTCTGCATCCAAATCAAAATGACCAGATGTTTCTACTGAAAACCGTGAAATGGAACGATAGGGAAGGGATTTATAAGATGTTTTCTTCCCTGTCATCCCTTGTTTGTCTACTAAAATCAAGCGATACTCTGTAAAAACAATTAGGTCACGAATCAAGCTAAAAGCCAAGGTTACCTGCTCCCCTGGAACCAGGATGTCTCCTAAATCCTTTTCAACCTTATCGACATCTTTTTGAGAAGCATTGCCCATCAAACCTGCAAAAATACCCATGATTTTTTCCTCCACAATGTTTTGCTTTTCCTATCTTAATAACTATACCATATTTTTTGCGAGTTAAACAGTTGCAGGAACGATTTTTAGATAGTATAATGTAAGAGTCACAAGAGGAGCAATTGCTGAGATTGGCTGGGCTAAATACTCTAGGTATTCACGCTCTCGCCTAAACTCTTACCACCTGATCAGGTTAGGACCTGCGTAGGGATGTGTCTCAAAACAGAAAGAAATAGAGAACTTCTATGACAACGTTTTGATGTGGCAAGAAATGAGCCAATCAAAACGATTGGCATAGGAGGTTTTTTATGTCGAAAACTACGGTTCGACCAATGATTGAGGTTGCTCTTTTAGCAACTATTGCTTATATTTTGGATTTGGTTACCCAGCCTCTATCCTTAGGCCCTTGGATTTCTCTATCTTTTAAGATGGTTCCTATCTTTCTTCTTAGTTTCCGCTGGGGAGTGAAGGCTGGTGCCATGGGAGGTTTCATCTGGGGACTCTTACAAGTGGTAACAGGGGAAGCAGCTGGTGGTTGGTTGACCTTGACACAAGGTTTCTTAGAGTACTTTGTCGCCTTTAGCTTGATTGGACTGAGTGGAATTGTCAAACCTACGCTCGACAAGGCTATCAGAGATAAGAAACGAGTTCAGACACTCACTTATATTACTGTTGGAGTCGTCCTGGGTGGTTTGCACGCTACCTGATTCACTACATTGCAGGGGTCATCTTCTGGGGAAGCTATGCGCCAGAAGGGCAAAGTGCCTACCTCTACTCTCTGATTGTGAATAGCTCCTCCTTCATAGGGGAGACCATTGCTAGCCTCATTGTCTTCTTTATTCTACAAGAATTTTTGGGAAGACTCCTCATTACAGAACAATAAAAAGCCAGCTCGCTTGAGCTGGTTTTTCAATTTATATATTCTATTCCCAAAGTGAACCAAGAGACTAGTTAGCTAGTCCTCTTTCTAACTGTTACAACGGAAAAGCTCACGAATCGATACTATTCGTGGACTTTTCCTATTGAAGCGTTTAGGTAAATCGCTTTAGTGGAAACAGATTATTAGACTGTTATACAACCAAATAGATTTCCTGAACTACGACACGGAGTTTGGCAAATCGATCCAATTTGCCAAACGAAGTTAGTAAGACAGTTAGAGAGTGGGACAGAAATCGGTCATTCGTTAGAATTCGATTTCGTCGTCCCACCTCCGCACAGTTGAGTAGGGCTGTAAAAGCTGATAAAATCAGCGTAGTAGAGCCCACTCAACCACTGCGTCTTGCTCGATAATCCAAAGACAATTGAGAGGCTAGGACTTTTGTCCCAGCCTCGTAGTCTACTTAGATTGCTTTGCAATCAAGTAGACTTACTGAATCACATCTTTTCCTCTAGTTCAACATCTGGATACTTGTCCGCAAACCAGCGGAGGGCAAAGTCGTTTTCAAAGAGAAAGACAGGCTGGTCAAAGCGGTCTTTGGCCAGAATGTTTCTACTTGAAGACATGCGCTCATCTAAATCTTCAGGTTTGATCCAGCGAACAGTCTTTTTACCCATTGGGCTCATAACTACTTCGGCATTGTACTCATTTTCCATGCGGTGTTTAAAGACCTCAAACTGCAATTGACCAACAGCCCCAAGCATGTATTCACCCGTTTGGTAGTTGGTGTAAAGCTGAATAGCTCCTTCTTGAACCAATTGCTCAATCCCCTTGTGGAAGGATTTTTGCTTCATGACATTCTTAGCAGATACCTTCATGAAGATTTCAGGCGTAAAGGTTGGCAGTGGTTCAAATTCAAACTTATTTTTCCCAACAGTTAGCGTATCCCCAACCTGGTAGGTACCGGTATCGTATACCCCTATGATATCACCCGCTACGGCATTTGTGACATTTTCACGGCTTTCGGCCATAAACTGGGTGACATTCGATAGCTTAGCACCCTTACCGGTACGAGGGAGGTTAACACTCATCCCCCGCTCAAATTCACCCGATACGATCCGAACAAAGGCGATCCGGTCGCGGTGACGAGGGTCCATATTAGCTTGGATTTTAAAGACAAAGCCTGAGAAATCCTTGTCATATGGATCAACAATCTCTCCGTCTGTTTTCTTATGCCCATGAGGCTCTGGAGCAAACTTCAAGAAGGTTTCCAAGAAAGTCTGTACTCCGAAGTTGGTCAAAGCTGAACCAAAGAAAACTGGAGTTAATTCACCTGCAAGAATAGCTTCTTCAGAGAATTCATTTCCTGCTTCTTGCAAGAGTTCGATATCGTCTTTCACTTGTTCGTAGAAGGGGTTATTAGCAAAGAGCTTATCTCCATCTTCTAGACTTGCAAAGCGTTCGTCTCCTTTATAAAGTTCCAAGCGTTGGTTATAGAGATCATAGAGCCCCTCAAAGGCTTTCCCCATCCCGATTGGCCAATTCATCGGGTAGCTAGCGATGCCCAAGACTTCTTCCAATTCTTGCAAGAGATCCAATGGCTCACGGCCATCACGGTCCAGCTTATTCATAAAAGTGAAGACTGGAATCCCACGGTGTTTGACAACCTCAAACAATTTCTTGGTTTGGGCCTCGATACCCTTGGCAGAGTCCACCACCATGACCGCAGCATCCACTGCCATCAAGGTCCGATAAGTATCTTCTGAAAAGTCCTCGTGCCCTGGTGTATCAAGGATGTTGACCCTTTTCCCATCATAGTCAAACTGCATGACAGATGAAGTTACCGAAATCCCACGTTGTTTTTCGATATCCATCCAGTCAGACTTGGCAAAGTTTCCAGTTTTCTTTCCTTTAACAGTACCAGCTTCCCGAATCTCTCCCCCAAGTAGAGCAATTGCTCTGTAATCGTCGTTTTACCAGCATCCGGGTGGGAGATGATGGCAAAAGTACGGCGTTTTTTAATTTCGTCAGTTATTGTCATTCTTTCTTCCTCAGTTATTTTTTTAAAACGTATTTTTTAGTAAGTAGGATCCTTCTACATTGGTTCTCTCCTTTTACCTTAACTAACCTATTATAGCGGAAATAGAGGCTTTTTTCAACGATGATTCATCATTGAAATCAAAAAGAAAGACTAAAATCATGCGATTCTAGTCTTCTTTGATGATAGTTATTTGCTAACTATAACCCGCTCTCTTCTGCGACTGAAAAATACATTAAAGAGAAGCAAGGCTGCTGCTAGGATGCTGGAAACCACGACATAATTCACCAAGAGGCTGTCCCCTTTGATAATTGGTGGCCGCGCCATAAGTCCATAATTGCCTCCAGTGACTTGGTTGACGCCGACTAGAAACAGATCCAGAACAAAGGTATAAAGAACAATCTCTCGATTTTTTAAGAGGCTCGAATCATAGCATCTCAAGAGATAAATCAAGGAATTGACCAAGAGACAGTAATGCCCTAAGAGGAAAGAAAAGCTCGTAATATGAGGGAAGGTGTAAGGATCAAAGACTGGATAGCCCAAGGCAAAGATCGCTCCACTCACTCCCATCAAGGCAAAAAACTGCTTGCTCTTCCATCTGTCTGGCAATAGCAAGACAGCAAACATGGCCAAACGACAATGGTACAAGGGTAAACTATTGGACCAGGGAAGCTGAAAAGCAAAATACCAGATATAGAGACAGATCAATTGAAATATTTGTAAGTTTCGAAAGATCTTCCGAAATTGTTCATTTTGATAGTAACGTAATGAAGCCCAAACTGCCATTAGGATTAAAAGAACCATGACCCCATACCAAAGGAGCGGGATAACAGGTGGTGCAGTGGATTCAGTTGTAAAAAAATGATGCATAGGATCTCCTTATTAACCGGATTCAGATGTTCTTTTTCTTTTCTTACTGGCCTTAACGATAGCATTGATCAGGATAAGGGTTCCTGTCATCAGGATCGTCACGATCAAATAGTTGAGCACAAGTCCATGATCACCAAGTACAGGAGGACGACGCATAAAGCCATAATTTCCACCTGTTACGAGATTAGCGAGCTGAATAATAGCATTGACCCCAAAAGTCATCTGACAGATTTTCCAAGCATCTCTTTCTTCCACCTGGTAGGATTGAACCAGATAAATCAAGCAATTGGCCAAGAGGGCCCAGTGACCAAAGACATTGTTGATTGAGGATACATGAGGAAAGGGGTAGGGATAAAAGACGGGATGAACCAAAGCCATGATAGATCCAAAGACGCCAACAAGGGCAAAGTATTGTTTGAAGCTTCCCTTGGGAGCCAAGAGAATAATCCACATGGCCATCCGACTATGATAGAAGGGCAGGCTCTCTGAAAAAGGCAAATGTGCTGCAATATACCAAGAGTTAATCATCAGCAACTGGATCAATTGACCCCAATACCAAAAGGTTTGATAGCCTTTGGAAGAGGCAAATCGAATAGATAGAAGGCCCACCACTACCAATGAGGTCGGCAACAAGAAATACCAAGCCCCCAATTGAGGAGGGGCTGTTGGTTGACTGGTAAAAAACAAATCCCAAAGCGTCATGTCTTCCTTCCCCCCTTCACATCTATTTTCTATTCTGATCGGGAAATAACAGTCTCTTCAACCATCTTGTATTTGTACTTATAACGTTGGTTGACCAAGAAAATTCCAGCTACCATCACAAAGCTAACCAAAAGGTAGTTCAAAAGTGCACCGTGGTCCCCAATGATTGGTGGACGCCGTAAGAAGCCATAATCCCCTTTCGTCAAAAGGTTGACCAAGAAAATCACCGCATTCATGCCAAAGGTGATCTTGAAAATTCTCAAACCGTCTTGTTTTTCAGATTGATAATGATCCTGTAGGTAAATCAAACTATTAGCAAGCAAGGCCCAGTGACTAAAAATCAGATTCAACACAGTGATATGAGGGAATGGGAAGGGATCAAAGGCTGGATAAACCAAGGCCGCAATCGATCCTAGAACTCCCAAGAGAGCAAAATATTGCTTGATATAGGTCCCTTTAGGGGCAAAGAGAATCACCAGCATGGCCAAACGGCAATGATAGAACGGCAAATTATCCGTCAAAGGCATGTGGGCAAGAATATACCAAGCATTGATGGTCAAGACTTGGATCAACTGTGCCCAATACCAAAAGCGTTGGTAGCTTTTGGACTGTGCATATCTAATAGAAAAGTAGCCAACCACCAACAAAGAAGCTGGCAGAATGAAATACCAGAGCCCAAATTCAGGCGGGGCTGATTTTTGGTTCGTAAACAATAAATCCCAAAGTGTCATTTTCATATTCCTTTAATTTATAGATCGTTTTTAATCACAATACAAATCTCGTTTCCCATCATAGACCTCCCAAAGGAAGTTCAATTGTTCTTCTGTATTGCGCTTGGTAGAAAGAGCAGGCATTTTTTCTCTCTCAAAAAAGGCAAGGTCGGAAATTTCCTGGTTCTTTTCAAAATTTCCATCTAATAATTCACATTCAAATACCAATTTCACATATTGGCGACTTTGCAATTGGTAGCGATTGGTATCAAATACTGCCAACAATCTGATTACACGCGCAGAATAGCCCGTTTCTTCTTGGATTTCCTTTAAAATGTTTTCCGTCGGAGAATAGCCAACCTCACCAAAGCCACCCGGCAAGGCCCAGGTCTCTTCTCCCTGACCTTTCACCAGACAAAGTTTTCCATCTTTGACAATCCATGCCCTAACATCAATCAAGGGAGTGTCGTAATGGTCTGTCGGTCTAAACAAATCCGATAATTCTTGTGGATTCAAATCAGTCGCTTCTCTGACAAAATCCTGTAAAATGGCACGAATATCCTGATAGCGCTCTTGATCAAATGGATCTTTTGAGAACGCTAAGCCTGTATTGGTGATTGAAATCAAGCGCTGAATGTTCTTTAGTACATTATTACTCGCCATTCTCCAACTCCTCTACCAATTTGGCTAGATTCATGGAATTGCTTCCCTTGATGAGGATTTGGTCCTGCTCTTTTAAGCTTTCCTTGACTTGTTTGACCAGGTCCTCGAACTGGTCTTCCTCAGCGGTCTTTTTGAAATAATAGACATGTCCGAGTGGGAACATCTGGCTCGCTAATTGAGCCAAGCCCGCAATGTCTTGACCGTAGAAAATCACTGTATCCAAGACATCCGGTGACAGGCTGAGAATCATTTGGTTGTGCAGATCAATGGATTGCTCCCCAAGTTCTTTCATATCTGCCAAGACCGCTAGCTTGCGACCATTTGGATTGGCAGGAATGGTCGAAAAAGTTTCTAAAATCAGGCGCATGGCCGTCGGATTGGCATTGTAGACATCGGATAGGATATCCGCTCCGTTACTTGCCTTCTTCCATTCTGTGCGGTTCTTAGTCAGCTCTAAGCCTTTAAAGCTTGCACGGATGGCCTCTTCACTGACTCCTTCTTTTAGGGCAACATAGGCCGCAATCATGGCATTGGTCGCATTGTATTTACCTGTGACAGGTAAGTCAATAGCATCTGATAAGAAATTCGCTTCAAAGGTTAGGCTGTCCTTGCGTTCCTCCAACTTGGTAATGCTGATATCTGCTCCTTCACCAAAGCGCACAAGCTCTTGTTGGCTCGGTAAAAAATCCTCGACAATCGGATCGGCCGGTACTAGAAGCAAGCCACCAGCTGGCATCCCGTCCGCAATTTGCAATTTCCCTTTGGCGATTTCTGTGCGATCTTTGAAAAACTCCAGGTGAGCTTCCCCAATGAGGGTCACGATTGCTGCTTTTGGATGGGCAATTTCTGAGAGGAGATGGATATCTCCCAGATGGTCCTGTCCCATTTCAAGGACAAGCTTCTCTGTTCCTTCTGGCATATGGAGAACCGTGTAAGGAAGGCCAATCTCGTTATTGTAGTTTCCTTGTGTTTTATAGGTTTTATAAGTAGTAGATAATAACTGAGCTAACATATCTTTGGTCGTTGTCTTACCGTTTGAACCGGTGACCGCCAAGACATCTACTTGACTCTTCTCCAAAACATATTGTGCTAATTTTTGAAAGGCCCCTAGAACATCATCTACCAACAAATACGGGTGGCCTTCTACTTCTTTTTCAGACAAGGTCGCTACAGCCCCATTTTCAAAGGCGGTTTCAATAAAATCATGCCCATCACGCGCCCCCTTAAGAGGGACAAAGAGATCCCCCGGACCAATAAGACGACTATCAAATTCTGGCTTCTGTAAATCAAAATCTTCAAATTGACTGATATCATTGCGAACAGCCAGGACACGAGCCACTTCGTGCAAGGTTACATTCATGGTATTCTCCTCTAAAAAGTGGGAGCAGGAAGAAAAGCGACTCCTCTATGAGTTGACTTCATCTCCCACTCCCGCTAGGAACAGTTTCTTAAAGTAAGTGCGCTTCACGCTTTTCAAAGGTTTCTTTGGCTAATTCTACCAAGCGCTCGATTAAATCAGGATAGGTCAAGCCCATGTTATCCCAAAGTAAAGGATACATAGACCATTGGGTAAAGCCAGGCATGGTATTGAGCTCATTCAAGTAGATGCCCCCGTCCTCTGTGTAGAAGAAATCACAACGGGAGAGACCTTTGCCACCAATGGCACGGAAGGCTAGTTCTGCATTCTGACGCATGGTCGCAGCAACTTCTGCAGGAATTTCAGCTGGAATCGCCATCGTAATCTTATTATCGATGTATTTGGCTTCGTAGTCATAGAAGGCTACATCTTTGACCACTTCACCAGGGAGAGTGCTCTTGACATCGTAGTTGCCTAACAATCCCACTTCGATTTCGCGCGCTACGACACCTTGCTCAACCAAAACACGGCTATCGTATTTAAAGGCCAATTCCAAAGACTTGCGAAGTTCTGCTTGGTTCTCTGCTTTTGAAATCCCGACACTAGAGCCCATATTAGAAGGCTTGGTAAAGACCGGATAGGTCAATTCCTTTTCGATTAAGGCAATCTTAGCTTCTAGCTCATCTCCTTCAAGGACAGCCACATAAGGAACTTGTGGAATCCCTGCAGATTCTAGCACCCGTTTCGTGGTAATCTTGTCCATCGCCACACTAGAAGAAAGGATATCACATCCCACATAAGGGAGTTTCAAGACTTCTAGGAAACCTTGAACCGATCCATCTTCTCCCATTGGTCCATGAAGGACTGGAAAGACAACCGCTCCTTCTTGGGAGATGCTGCTCGGAGTTACTTTAGCGTCCCAATCAATGGTTTCATTGGTCATCAAGCGTTCTGTTTCAGCAGGTTTCTCTTCAAAAGTTTGGGTCTTGATGAAGTCTCAGCCTGAGTAATGAAATAGGTCTCAACAGAATACATGTCATAATTAATCGCCCGCATGACGCTTTCAGCGGAAAGCACAGACACTTCGCGCTCTGCGCTACGGCCACCATAAAGAAGTACAATTTTTTCTTTTGCCATTGTTTGGTCCTAATCCTTTATTTAATTTTGTGCTTCCTAATTGACTTATCAAAAGCACTCCTCACATACGAGTTCGTCCCTCTAGTATACCACACTTTAAAAAGAAAGAAAACGAGTGAGAACACCTAAAAAACAAAAAAGAGAGTGGGACAGAAATCGGTAATTCGTTAGAATTCGATTTCGTCGTCCCACCTCCGCACAGTTGAGTAGGGATGTAAAAGCTGATGAAATCAGCGTAGTAGAGCCCACTCAACCACTGCGTCTTGCTCGATAATCCAAAGACAATTGAGAGGCTAGGACTTTTGTCCCAGCCTCTTCTGTAACTGCTTATAACTCGGTTCGATTTTCAATAGCTCGAAGAAGGGTCACTTCGTCTGCATACTCGATATCGGCTCCGACAGCTAATCCACGCGCCAAACGGGTCACTTTGATGCCAGCTGGTTTGAGGACGCGTGAGATATACATAGAAGTCGCTTCACCATCTGCAGTTGCATTGGTCGCCACAATGACTTCTTGGACCTCATGATCCATTAATCGTGTAATCAAGGACTTGAGGTTAATATCATCCGGTCCAACCCCATTCATGGGCGAAATCAAGCCATGGAGGACATGGTAGCGACCGTGGTACTCCTGGATATTTTCCATAGCCGACACATCTCGACTATCTTCCACTACTAAAATGGTCGATGGATCACGAGACTCATCTCGACAAATGGCACACTCTTCTTCATCTGTCAGGTTTCCACAGATGGAGCAATAGCTAATTCCCGCTTTGCTGATAAGAGATTTTTTTGCAAACTCATTGACATCGTCATCACTCATTCCAATGGTATAAAAGGCCAGACGAGTTGCCGTCTTAATCCCAATACCCGGTAGTTTTGAATAACTTTCAATTAATTTAGCGATGGGAGTTGGATAAAGCATAGCTTCCTTTCTAATTCATAGGGTGTTTTTGCTGGTAGAGATTGATAATTTCTCTCGTAATATTGTGACTGACGGTCGCTTGGAGATTGGTATTATGTGGGAAGACCACTGCAACGGCAATCTGAGGATTATCAGACGGTGCATAGGCCACCACATTGGTATTAATGGCTGGGGTTCCGCCATTTACAAAGGTTTCCGCTGTTCCTGTTTTGGCACTGATCGAAACTGCAGCCCCTTCTCCAACAGCCTTCCCTGTTGTTAAACCACTAGTTCCATTTGCCACTTGATAAAAACCTTGTTTGATCAAGGAGAGGTTTTCAGGAGTAAGTGCGACTTGGTTGAGCTCTTTGGTAGGGATCTCTTCCTTCAGTGGTCCCAAGCCTCCTTTTGCATCATTCTCATAGACCCCTTGAACTAGGTGAGGGGCTATCCGTTTCCCATCATTGGCGATGGTTGCGACATATTGAGCTAATTGCATCGGGGTATAATTATCAAACTGTCCAAAGGCATCACTTAAGTAATTTCCGACTGAAAACTCTTTTGGAACAAACCCTGTTGATTCATTTGGAAGATCAATTCCCGTTGGGGCTCCAAGTCCATAAGAGGCAAAGGTAGACCGTAGTTTTTCCATAGCAGGATCCAACTGATCTGTCTTTAAAAGCATATTAGGGTGGTAAGGTTGCCCCATAAGATTAAGAGCCACCTGTACCATGTAAGTGTTGGAGGAATATTCGAGGGCTTGAACCACATCAATCTCTCGGCTTCCAAATTGAGTAAACCAAGAGGTCAAAGGAGCAGAACCAGCAAATACAATCGGTTGATCCACCAAAACCTGATTCCCAGAAATGGCACCATTCTCCCAACCAGCAGTCAGAGTGGCTGCCTTGACCACTGACCCAGGAACAAAGACATTGGTCACTGTCCCCAAGGCATCTGCAGTGAGATCTTGCGAACCTGCTTCATGCTTCATCCCAGCCATGGCCAAAATTTTTCCTGTTTTCGGATCCATGGCGACTGCATAGACCCCTTCAGAGTAGGTCGCATTGCCAGCAGCTAATTCTGCTTGGAAGGATTTCTTCAAGATTTCCTCGACCCCTTTTTGAAAATCGAGATCAATGGAGAGCTTGATATTCTTCCCCTTGCTTCCTTTGGAAAGAGTTTTGATTTTTTCTACATTCCCATTCTTATCCAAATGGATTTCTTTTTCAACGCGTTTCCCTTGGAGCACTGCTTCATATTCTTTTTCCAGATAGGAGGTACCGACCCGATCATTGAGTGCATAACCTTTTTTCACATAGTCATCTACTTCTTCAGCAGGTAAGCCCGCTTGTTCTGTAGAGACACTTCCAATAATAGAAGCCAAGGGTGTATCAGCAACCTTTCGGTCCCATCCTGTAATCACTTCGAATCCTGGAAATTCTTTTAGATGGTCCCTGACCGAAGTGACCTGTTCCTCAGACATAGGATCTGTTACAATGGTTGCGCTGGCAAAATTCTCGACGGCATTCATTTGGCTAAAAAGATAGATTGCCTTCTTTTCCTCATCCGTATACCCCAATTTGGCCGGGTCAATACTGTCCACCGCATATTGGTAGATTTTCGCTTCTGGGAGAGGATTCCCGTCAGTATCAATACGGTGCTCTTTTGGAAGCTTGGACACTACCTCTTGATAGACGTCCGTATTAGCCAGATAAAAATCAACTTCTTGGCGCTTGGTAACCTGAGGATTTGAAACCTCCACATAACTCAGAAGAGCCTGAGCTGTCTGACGCATTTGAGCAGCTGTAAATTTGTTGCTACGGGTAAAAGACAAGACCTGCTTGTCCACATTTTCGACCAAGGGTTTGCCAGATGCATCATAGATTTGCCCTCGCAAACTACCTCTTGTCAAATGTTTTTTAGTAGCTTTGGCCAATTTTTGCGTATAAAATTCTTGATGAGTGATTTGCATATAGCCCAGACGAGCAATCAAAATCAAAAAGAGGGTACATACAATACTAAATAAAAGATACAATCTTCTGGTGATCCAACGATTATCAAATTTTCTCACTCTAACTTGCGCTTTTTTCGGACGCTTAGATTTTCGAGCCATACCTCTCCTTTCCATCCTATCCGAATCCCACTGCATCCAATCTGAAAACACCTCCTTCGAAAAAGAAGGCTATTTTCAAAAAGAAGCAAAGGGAATTTCTTATTTAAAACTCAACCTCCATTATAGCACATTTCGTTAGGTCGCGAGCTGTTGGGAACGAGAAAAAGCAAAATTCACACCTAGTATTTCTGATAGAGAATCACATAAACATTCAACTTCTTTTTGTGAAGCTGGGTAAGGATACATTCGACTGAAAAATCATAAGCAACATTTCTTTGTTTACTAAAGTGTCGTAGCTTTCTTCAAATCATCTCGAACAGGAGACTGGACATTTTTTGGTATAATAGAAGCATCGACAAAGTTAGTAAAGGAAACGATATGAAACTAATCTCATGGAATATTGACTCATTAAATGCCGCCTTGACGAGTGACTCTGCACGCGCGAAGCTCTCGCAAGACGTCCTCCTTACCTTGGTTGCAGAGAATGCGGATATCATTGCCATTCAGGAAACAAAATTATCTGCCAAAGGACCAACGAAAAAACACTTAGAGGTCTTAGAAGAGCTGTTCCCTGGATATGAAAACACTTGGCGGTCCTCTGTAGAACCCGCTCGTAAAGGCTACGCAGGAACCATGTTCCTCTACAAAAAAGAATTGACACCAACGGTAACCTTCCCAGAAATCGGTGCTCCCTCTACCATGGATGTCGAAGGTCGAATTATTACCCTTGAATTTGATGACTTCTTTGTGACCCAGGTCTATACTCCGAATGCTGGGGATGGGCTCAAACGCCTAGAAGAACGCCAAATCTGGGATGCCAAATATGCAGACTACTTGGCAGAACTAGACCAGCAAAAACCTGTCCTGGCAACAGGAGACTACAACGTAGCCCACAAGGAAATCGACTTGGCCAATCCAGCCAGCAACCGTCGTTCCCCAGGCTTTACTGATGAAGAACGGGCAGGCTTCACCAACTTGCTAGCCAAAGGATTCACTGATACCTTCCGCCACTTGCATGGGGACCTTCCAGATCAATATACTTGGTGGGCACAACGTAGCAAGACATCTAAAATCAACAATACAGGCTGGAGAATTGACTACTGGCTCACTTCTAACCGAGTTGCGGATAAGGTAACTAAATCAGCTATGATTGATTCTGGTGCCCGTCAAGACCATACACCAATTGTCATGGAGATTGAGCTCTAAGGAGAAAACGAATGGACTATCAAGCTGTCATCCCTGAATTTGTCGTATCGGATATCGAGCAATCGCGTCACTTCTACTGCGACTTATTGGGATTCTCTGTCGAATACGAGCGTCCAGAGGAGAAATTTCTCTTTCTCTCGCTTGAAGACTGCCAACTTATGCTAGAAGAAGGTAGCGCAGAAGAATTATCCCAACTGACTTATCCTTTCGGGCGTGGTGTCAATATTTCCTTTGGTATCAAGGATGTCCCACAACTCCACCAAAAATTGCTGGAAACCAACTATCCCATCCATCGTCCGCTGACAAAAAGAGAATTTCGAGTGGGAGATAACTTTATTTATCCCCATGAATTTGCGATTTTGGATCCAGATGGTTATTTTTTACGATTTAGTGAATAAGAAAAAGGAGGCTCTTGGCCTCTTTTTCAGTAGGTAACTATCCATTGACAGGCTTGTAAATCTATAGTCAAAAACAGTTGCTAAACCCTATGAAATCAACATGTCAAAGAACTTTGATAGCCCTTTTTTATAAAATTGAGTAGAATGAAATCAGGAAGCGAGGAAATCTTATGCAAGTCGGAAAACAAATCCAGCACTATCGTAAAGAGAAAAACTTATCTCAAGACGAATTAGCTGAAATCATCTTTGTCAGCCGTCAATCCATTTCCAACTGGGAACGCGGCGCAACCTATCCTGATATTCAAAACCTGCTCTTACTAAGCAAGGTCTTTGAAGTGTCATTGGACAAACTAGTCAAAGGAGATTTGGAAACCATGAAACAAATTATTCACGACCAAGAATTTATGCGCTATCAAAAAGATGAAGTGGTCTTTAGCTTACTGCTAATTGGCAGTCTATCATCAGCACTCCCCTCATTCTTTATTTGGATGGATACGGCATCGCTATTAGTTGCTTGATTCTTGCTGTCGCTATATTCTACGCCCTACGCATTGAGAAATTCAAGAAAAAGCATAATCTTCGTACTTATCGCCAGATTGTCGCCTATGAACAAGGACGCAGTCTGAACGAGATTGAAGAAGCGGAAGAAAGGGGTAAAGCTCCCTACCAAAGAATCCTCCTTCCTATTCTATTTGGCCTTGGAATTGGCGCTATTACTCTACTGATTTCTTGGCTCTTACTGACTTTCTTCCCTATCAAATAAAAGCGAAGTCATTAGACCTCGCTTTTTAACTGTCTTTAAAGTTATAGAGTTGCGGATAGTGATCGCACTCGGGATTTTTAGGATGGCAGATAGCCCGTCCAAAATAGATCATGGCCTGATGAGCTGGGAGCCAGCGTTCAGGAGGAAGAACGTCCATGACTCGTTTTTCCACTTCTAATGGTGTTGCTGACTTCTTGACGATGTCATGGTGCTTGCAAATCCGCTCTACATGGGTATCAACAGCAAAGGCAGGAATTCCGAAACCGACACTCATGACCACATTGGCTGTTTTACGTCCCACTCCGGCTAAACTCTCCAGTTCCTCCCGTGTCTGAGGGACTTGGCCATCAAAGTTGTCCAACAATTGTTGAGCACATTTTTTGAGAAACTTAGCCTTATTGCGATAGAGACCTAATTTGGAAATATGCTTGGCAATGTCGGCTTCACTAGCGACCGCCATGGCTTGAGGAGTTGGGAAGGCTTCAAACAAGGCAGGAGTTGCCTTATTAACCGCTGCATCTGTTGTTTGAGCAGAGAGCATCACCGCTACTAATAATTCAAAATGGTTGCGAAAATCCAAACTTGGCTGAGCATCCGGAAAGAGGGCAATAATTTCTTCAATCACATGACGGGCCCGTTTTTTTGATAAGACCATAACTTCTCCTTTGCATTACTAGACTTTATTATAGCATGAAGTCAGTCTATTTCTAAAAAAATCAGCTTCAGAAAAGGACTGGTCCGTAGACGAGTCCTTTTCTATTAGTCTATAAAATGAGTATGTTTGGTAACCCATTGAGTAACCTTGATATTTAACCAGAACACATAGATTCCAAATGTAATGATGGTAAAGAACCACCATTTGATCCAATTACCAAACAATTGCATAGCTGTTCCATCAAAGTATTGACGATGACCATCAATCACGGTATGCTTGATCTTCCAGTTATACATAATACACATGCCCAAGGAGCACATATACCGAAAGTAAATACTGTAATAATGGTCGCTAGAATCACGTGACCGATATATGAAAATAGGCCTCCATCAAAATATGATTCACGATACATTTTCAATCTCTCTATCTTTTTCTATACTAATCTCTTCAAGAAAGTCATCAAGGTTTGAGCAGAGCGCTCACCAGCCTCTACGATAAATTCATCAAAAGAGACATTAGCTGCATGGTCTGCCGTGTCACTCATAGCCCGAATGACCATGAAAGGACGGCCGGCTGCATGAGCTGCTTGGGCAATAGCTGCCCCTTCCATCTCAACGGCCAATACTTCTGGGAAATGTTCCCTAATCGCTGCGACTTTTTCTTCACTCGCGATAAAACTATCCCCAGTCGCAATCAGTCCAACATGGGTTGGTGTTTGTTCCTCAGCTAGCACTTTTTTCATCTCTGAAACAAAATAGCGGCTGGATTCAAAGTAAAGAGGTTGCCCTGCCATCTGGCCATAGTCATAACCAAAAGCTGTCACATCTACATCATGGTAGGTCAATTTGTCCGCTAGGACGATATCCCCAACAGCCATCCCTGGTGCTACTGCACCTGCAGAACCTGTATTGATAATGGCTTCCACCTTAAAATCGTTGGCCAACACAGCCACACTCATGGCTGACATGACTTTTCCGATACCACTTTCAACCAAGACCACTTCATGGCGACCAATCGACCCTGTATAGTAGACCTTTCCTAGGCGAAGGTGTTTCTCTCCGTTCTGCAAAGCTTCCACTAAGATTTAATTCTTGTGGCATGGCCGCAATGATTCCAATTTTCATAATCGTCACTCCTTTGGTGGATGCTGCTTATAAGCGCCAGATTGCAAGAATTAACAAGATGAGGAGCAGGATGACCCAAAATAAGATCTTATTCAATTTTGATTGAATCACCTCATCTTTTTGGTTCTCAATCCGACGACTCTTGGTCACTGTAGGTTGGACTCTGATTGGAATAGTCTCCTGAGGATACGATGCTCCATGTCCACTATCTACTTCCCTTGAAATCACTGGCCGTTCATAACCAAATCCCCTGTTTCCTGTCGGGAGAATTTTTGTTTCTTCCTCATCAAAGAGCGGGGGACCAGAGATTGCTTCTCCTCGGTTTGCCCGCTCAATCATTTCATCTGTTAATAAAGGTTTTCCCATTGGATCCTCCTCTATTTATTGGATAATTCCCAGTACTGAATCGCCATAATGGTCTTGGCATCACAGATTTCACCAGCTTGGATCAAGTCTTTAGCCTCCTCCAAGGTCACTTCTAGCAGCTCTAAGGTCTCATCTTCATCTTGAGGGCGAGGATTTTCCACTTTTTTCAAATTGGTCGCAGCATAGAGTTTGATCCGCTCGTTGCAAAATCCAATGGCAGAATAAAAATCATACAACAACTCTAGATCCGCTGTGTAACCAATTTCTTCTTCCAATTCACGCAAAGCAGCTGCTTGAGGATCCGCATTTTCACCCTTTTCCAACTTCCCTGCTGGGATCTCTACAGAAGTCCTCTCGATTGCCTTCCGGTACTGCTTGACCAAAATGGTCTTGCCCTCATCTGTGATCGGTAAAACCGCTACTGCTCCATTATGAAAAATTAAATCACGCTGCGCTTGACCTTTTCCGTCAGGTAGTTCCACTTGATCTGTGACCACTTGAAAAATCGGTCCTTGATAAATCTCCTTGCGCTCAATGGTTTTTTCTTCAAATTGCATGAAAATCTCCTATTTATTTTTAGGATGGTGGGGAAGACGAGTTGCGTACTCATCCTTATTGACTTGACGACCACGACCAATCGCAATCGCATCAGCCGGCACATCCTTGGTAATGGTGGATCCAGCACCGACTAAGGAATTGTCGCCTAATTCAACTGGTGCAATGATGGTCGAATTTGAACCGACGAAGACATTGTTGCCGATAAGGGTCTTGTATTTATTTTTTCCATCATAGTTGACGGTGATGGTTCCTGCACCAAAGTTGACGTTGCTACCGACTTGGCAGTTGCCAATGTAGGTCAGATGACCGGCTTTGGTATTTTCGCCAATAGATGAACCTTTGACTTCGACAAAGTTCCCGATATGGACATCTTTGGCCAGGCTAGAACCAGGACGAATATGTGCATATGGCCCTACTGTCACACCATCGGCTACTGTGCTTTCTTCAATCATAGAGTTGGTAATAACAGCACCTGCACCAATCTCACTGTCCACGATATAGGTTCCATTGGTTAAGACTGTCTCAGCCCCAATTTTTGTGTGCCCTTTTAGGGTAACATTGGCTTCGATTTGTACCTCAGGAGCGATTTCAACATCGATATCGATATAGGCCGCATCAGGATTGACAAAGCTCACTCCATTGACCATATGGGCTTGGTTAATGCGACGACGCATGATGCCTTCTGCTGTCGCAAGGGCCACGCGGTCGTTAACCCCAAGGCTTTCATCAAAGTCTTTGAGCGTATAGGCTCCAACTTTCTCTCCTGCTTCTCGGAAAATCCCAATCACATCTGTGATATAGTATTCACCTTGGGCATTGTTGGTGTTGATATTCTTTAAGGCTTCAAAGAGGCGGGCATTGTCAAAAACATAAGTCCCTGTATTGATTTCTTTGATTTGCTTTTCAAAATCTGTCGCATCTTTTTGCTCGACGATGCGAAGCACTTCTGCATTGTCATTACGGACAATCCGGCCATAACCAAATGGATTCACTGCTTCTGCTGTTAAATCGTTGCCACATTTTTGTGGTTGATATGAAAATCGATCAAGTGTTTGAGGCTTTCACCCGTAATCAAAGGTGTATCCCCTGCGATGACAAGGGTGTGGCCTTCAAGAGCTTCCAAGACTGGCTCTGCCATCATAACTGCATGACCAGTTCCCAATTGTTCGGTTTGTTTGACAAACTCTGTTTGTCCCGCTAAGACTTGCTCCACCAATTCAGCCTTGTGGCCCACAACCGTTACAGTCTTTTCGGGTGAGATGGCTCCAACACTACGGAAAACATGTTCCAACATAGAGATCCCAGCAACCTTGTGAAGAACCTTCGGCAAATCTGATTTCATACGGGTACCTTTTCCCGCTGCTAAAATAATGGCATAATTTGGCATAGACATTCTCTTTTCTGTACAATATCGCTTACATTATACCATTTTTTAGCCCTTTTGGAAAATTAGATCCAGATTAAAAAGGGAGTGGCCCAGAACGAATTTTGACTAAAAATCGTTCCTTGTCCCACCCCCGTAAGACTGAATAGGTCATCTTTGGAGCTTAAAAGGCGAACAAAGACTTGGGAAACTTGCTCGCGAGTTTTATCAACCACCTCAAAGCAGTGCTTTGAGCAATCAGCTACTGCGTCTTGTAGTTATAACTATCATATATAAGAGGCTGGACACTTTATGCCCAGCCTCATGTTCTATAATGGATAAACCTTGCGAAATTCTTCTAAAACCACCTTGCTGTCAGGTGTAAACGTCAGACCTGCTTCCTCCAGCCACTCCGTGAAAAACTCCTCATGAACCTGACGCCAATAGGCCAGAGATTTGTCTCCTTCACCTTCCTTGAAGGCATGGTCAGCAGACACTTGATGGAAGGGCTGAACAGAAACCTTGGTAATTTCGACAATGCAGATAGCCTGATCTTGGCTATCTAAAATGATATCAAAGGTTCCTTCTTGGGGAAGGGGTTCGTCCTCTAGTGCGTAGAGGTCGTAGGCTGAGGCTGTTGCCGTTTTTTCGCCTCTTATAACCAAGTCAGCTAGGAGATCTGCCTCTACTCCAAAAGCCCAGGCATCGATTTCATCTCCAATCAAGGGGTTGATTTGTTTGTAGACATTCCACATTTCTTGCGGTGTCATGAGTTCTCCTTTGTATTTTTTTACTTTCTTCTTTTATATGTTTAAGATGGTCTGGATGGTCAATTTCTAAATCAAAAATCTCTGGAATAGAGCTGTAATGGAGAATACATTCGATACCCATCTGATTCATTTTTTGTATGAAAGAAGTATTCAGATAGCCTGCTACAGCAAAACCAATCTTGTTCTTCCTTGCTTTATCCTGCATCTGTCTCAACATATCTAACATAATTAGACTTTCCATATCATGCCATTGACTGTTTCTTACAGTCGCAAAAATAAAAGAAGTTAAATCATTCATTCCAACTACAATCTTTGAAATGCCCGTTTCCAGTATCCTGTCCAAGTCGAAATAAGCTGATGGTAATTCAATCATCGTGCCGACTTTCCCGGTAAAACCATACTGACGCAATACTGTAATAGCTTGTTTTAATTGTTCGGCATCATTGACAAAAGGAAAAATAACAGACAGATTGGGATTGGTTTGAAAAACTTCTGTAACAACATTTGTCTCAGCCTGAAATTCATCTGGACACGCCAACAAACGCCTGATACCTCTGTATCCAAATAAGGGGTGGCGTTCGTCAAAATACTCTTTAGTACCGTCTAGACTATTTGCTTCTGCATTTGTTAACTCTGAAAAGCGATACCAGACTTCTTCATCTGAGTACAAATGACAAATAGTGTCTAGATAATCTTTCACAAATTGCTGACAATTTGGTAATAATATGTTTTGGTTTAGTTCCCTCAACAAGTATTCCCCACGTATCAAGCCGACGTGGTGCAATAAATGGGGATAAACTTTTTTTCAACAATTTTTTCGCCACTAAGAGCTAGTTGATTTTGCATGTTCATTCACCTCGTCTTAAAAGATACAAAATCAGATATCATTATACGACACTTTCCTCTAGTTCAAAAGCTTCATAAGGTTCAACTAACTCATATCCTAAAAATTCTGCTACTTTTTTGGAAGCCTCGTTATGAGCATCCCAAAGTGGAAACATATCTCTGTTTAAACTCTCTAGAATCATTGCAGCACCAAGCTTTTTAGTAAATCCATTTCCTTGTTCGTTTGGTCTAGTTGCAACTTCCACTTCAACTGCTTCACGGTAAACTAACCCTGAGGAAATCCCAGCAATCACTTCATTATTTTTAAGAATCACAAAGCCAAATCCACCTTTTAAAGCAAAATCCTGGTAGGACTCAAAATCCCCCTGTAAATCTTGTGACCATTCTTCCTCAGAAAGGCAGTTATAAATACGATCATCAATAGGCACAATATTGTAACCTTTCTCTAACTGAGTAACTAGATCATTTAGAAATTCAACTTGAAAATTTGCCTTATTCTTAAAAGAATAGCGAGTAAAAGAAATTAACCCAACTTGCCGATGCAGAAAATCTTGCCACTTAGTGTCTTCTGAAATAATAATCTTATAATCTAAACCATATTGCCTAACAAAATCTTCCCAAAATCTGGAATTCAACTCCCCTGCTAGGTATAGAAAATTCCCAATATCATAAAAACTTGTTGTCCCATCACTGTTTCGGTATACAGTTCCAATTTGAGATTTAAGACCATAGAGAACCATATATTTCTTCCATGTTTCAAATAGTTCCATTATCCCTCTATTTCACCTTCCAATTTCTATAGCCTGTCAATTCTAATTCTGGAAATCCACGTAACTCTGTCTTAGCCTTTAATACTAAGGGTGAGGCATTTTCTTCGGTCATCTGCTCAAGAGGAAGCCAAATGGCATTTACTGAATCATTACTTCCATCAAGAACTTCATGAGGAAGGGATTTTTGAGAGCCTTCGAAATCGAGTACGATATCATAAAAGGCCATAATATGGTGTACTGCGAAGTCTTGCCCCTCTTCTTGAACCATCACGTCATAAATCCTAGGATTTGAATAACAGCTAAGCGTATAGCCTGTCTCTTCCAGAACTTCTCTCTTGAGGGTTTCAGTCAGTCCCTCACCTAGTTCTTGACTACCACCCGGTAAATCAAAACGATGTTGATAGGGGCCTCTTGTTTTTTCAATGCAAAGCAGTTTCCCATTCTCATAGCAAATGCCATAGACACCAAAGTGTTTTTTGATTTCCATATTCTACTCTTTTCTAAAAGTCCAAGATCAATAACTTACCTTATCCCTTAAAAGGAAAGAGGTTATAGATTTCATGCTCCTTGATATACTTCTTCAGTATCTCCATATTTTCTTCGATTTTTGTCTGAATATCTGTCTCTTCAAACGTTGACTCAGCAATAAAGAGGTGAATCTTCAATAGATCTGTCAAGTATAGCAAACGGCGTTCCATTTCCGATTCAGGACTTGAAGCCTGCTCGATTTTTGCAAGCTTTTGCTCCAAGCTATCACCATTCAAAAATCTCTGATGAACTCTCCTTCTAATTTTTTGAGTGGATTCCTCCCCTTGTTCTAATGGAGATAAAAGGAGTTTTTTATAGACGATTACCTGATTTTCCTTTTCTCTTTCCAGATAGGCCAATAAAACCAGAGCGCCATCAACAAAGGTCCAAGTATTATAATTCCCTTCAAATGGAACTTGTATGATTCTATCTAATAATTCCTTAGTCATTTCCTCTTGACCATCTAGATAAAGTAGATAGGACAGATGATTCAGCGATTCGAGATAGGTAGCTTGAGTCTTCTTATTCTTTTTGGGGATTAGGTTTAAATACGATACTAACTCAAGATCATTTTCAACCTCTTCGATGAGTTCTTTCACATTCATTTCTTTTCTCCTATCCAATTCACTTTTTGTTATTGAGAAATGCTTTTCTCAAGTCAATCTTACCGAAGTAGATATTCTTTCGCTGTCGCTTGGACGTTTGGGGAAAGATAGCGTTCTATCAAGTCACCTGTCCCTACAATATATTCCTCCTGTGGGGCATCTTCTCTTTGCTTCCAAATTTGAAAAAGCGAAATAGAACTCCAAAAACTCCGTCAAACTTTCGCTGAGTTTGTAGAAATTAGGATCTCCAGGACTGCCCGCGTAAACTGGAGAACTGTCATTTTTCATATCACAAAAAAGAATATCGTCTGTATCTGTAGTAGCGAATATCTGGTATTGCCCTTCACTAAACTGAAGAATATCTTGTAAGGCCCAACATTCGACTGTCCTTGCAGGAGAATCTAATGCCAACAAAATGATATTAAAAGTTTGATTAGCAAAAAATAAATCCTCATTGAACACTATATGTTGATAATAATCAAGTAATTCTCCTGTCAAATCTGAGGACTGGATCCTTAATTTTTCGTTTGAAAAACTCACTGGTTGGGGAATAAACGTTGTGTCCTCATAGAGTCTAATGATCTTTTTTAATACAGTCACTACTGCCATTTTTCTCTCCTTGGTCATTTCTCTTCCGTCTCCTTTAAGAATTCAATCCATATCTTCAGATCTGGATTTATGTCATGCGCTATCTCAGCATGCTTCCTATAATCCATATCCAAGTAGCCTTGTTCATTCTGAAAAATATTGCCTTGCTTATAACATTCTTTAAAAGTTTGGAGCATAGATTCTAAAGAATTGTACTCAATCTGAGGTTCCTCCTCGTAAATATAATAACCAATCATTTCTCCCTGTGATTCTATTGCTAGATTCATGGCATAAAAATCTCCCCCACCGCTGGCAAAAATTGGGAACCAAGACTTGCCCCAAGCATCCGTTTCTCTTAGTTCTAAGTAGGTCTGGATACTTTCTTCCAGAGACATCAAATAGAAACCAGGAAAAATGCCAGCTCACCAAGTGTAATTCCCTCACAATCTTTTGATCCGTTTCTCCAAGTATAAAGGGCACGCAAGTCCTGAGTTGGCTGCAATGGGATTTCCTCAAACAATTCTTGAATCTGTTGAGAAGATATGCCCGGATTTAGATGGTCTAAACAAGGATGATCTAGCTGTTGGAGACATTTTTCGATCTCATTTAATAATTGGGTGATCATTTCCATTTGTTCTCCTTGCCTTGTAAATCATTAGAGACGAGTTACTTCGTCCCTAGAAAAGAGCTTGCGATTATTCAATCCCATCTTCTTTATTGTACTCTATCATGTATTTGATTGCGTATTCCACCCATTCCCAAAAGTCATTAAACTCTTTCCGTTGCTCCCAGCCTTCTGCAGCAAAGTCATGAATGAGTTGAACCTTATTGCCCTTTCCTATTTCAAAACAAGCTGTATCATCACAATCTCCTCTTTTAGCAAATGGAATCAACTTTCGGGTTGGGTACCTTTCCTGCAATCCCTCATACAAAGACAGGGCCCATTCTGAATCCAACAGATACCAAATATCAAAATCAACTAAATTAAGTTCGATCAATTTTTTAAACGATTCAGGATACTGAAATATCCTTTCATCCAGTAAATAGTTCTTCATTTCTTATTTCCTTTTTGGTACAAGATTGACATAGAATGCCAGCTCCAGATTATTATCAAGGTCTTAGATTTGTTCATTAAGATTTATATATTTTCTCCTACCGATTCCTTTCGTCAGGATGTTGATCAGCCAATCAGAACTTTCATTCCACCCTAATAAGTAGTTTTGATTATTTCTCCCGAACGAATATAGGTTTTAAAGAAGTTTTTGGGAACAGAGGCAATCTTAGGTGTAATGGATAAGCCATAGTTGGCAAAATCTAAAGCTACCTTCTTAGAGTCAATGGCATCATAATACTCAACATACAATCTGCATAAGTTCATTTTGGTGATAGAGAAATCTTTTAGCAACCCATCCTTCTCAAGATCCTTCTCGGGATCTATGCTTGAAAATACGGTAGGTTACGACGAATACTGAGCAGTAAAATCGATGGACTCTTGGACAGCCTTTTCCAATTCAGCTTGATCCATGCCATTTTTATTATCGATAGAACCTAATCGAGTCCTTAGAGCACAATCCACTTCTTCTAACAGTCCCGATTCCAAAAAGAGGGGATGAATGCCAATATTAACGAAATAGGCAGTCCCATCTGATTTTCGTTGAAAATAGATCACCGTGTAAAAATCATGATTGATTTTATAATAGTTATTGGTTCGCCTTAGTCGCGAAAAGCCATTTTTTACGATGAGTTCTTTGACCTCTTTCATTTTATTACCTCTATTTCTAACAGGATGTGGAGAGTTCCTCATTGCATTTTCCTAGGAATCCAGTTGGATATAGGTTATCCCTACAACTTTCCCATTCTCAATATTGTATTGTTTCACTGTATCTATGTAGCCAATCAATCCTTCATCACTAATCTCTTCTAGCGTTGCTGGTACTATGTTGTCTTTTAGTTTAAAATCTCTAGCTTTATTCAAATCACCTACATCTTCAATAGATGTCCAAAAAACCATATATTCATCGCAATAAAAATAGATCTGTTCATCATAGAACTCCGGTATTTTACAGAACTCAGCTCCATCACTTTGCCTTTCTATCGCTCCACTATCTCGATAAACAAAGTAGGTCTTTTTCATCTTCATTCTCCTTTAATATGAACGAGAGGATAATTCGCATTTCGTTAGACTCACTGATATGCATTTCTAATCTAACAAAATGCTCTCTCAGCGTCGCCGTACTCAATGATGGTCATCTCTTCAAGTGAAATCTTCATTCCTCTTCCATGCTCTACTTCAGCGTCCACCCTAAATAATAAGCCAAAAATAAAATCGGATGATGTCTGTTCGGAGAGCAGATAGATCGCCATTAACTGCCCCATCATGGATAGTTCCAAAAAGATTCGTTTTTCAGCCAACTCATACCAATAAGCAGATGACCCAAGCATATGAATGATTTTTTCTTTATAGTACTTCATCTGCTAAAGCAAGCTCATCCGATAGAACCAGGCGAATAGAATCTTCTTGCTCTGGTATAAAAACGCTCATTTCAAGATCATCATCAAATTTTATAGCTTCTAGATTCACGTGTTTCCCCCTCTTTGCAGTCTTTTCCTTACAACGACATTCGATTCCACGGGATATTGACATTTTCCATCTATTCTACCCAACTATTCTAAAATTGTTCCTAGAATCATCTTGTTTTGCTCAGATATCTGAAAGTCATCCATGAAATAGGGTAAAAAGTCATCAAGCAAGGGATGGCTAATACCGTCGATTGAGAGCCCTCTTTTCTGACGTTCTTTTAATAAAACTATGATTTCAATTGGGAAATATTGCCATAGTAAGGTATTGAATTCAACTAAATGACTGTCTTTGGTTTTCTCTAAATGATAATCACACATAAATAGAATTGCTTCTCTAAAAATAGCCACATCCTCTGAAAAAATAGTTTCCATAACCTGTTTATAGGCATCATTCACATTATGATAAGGGTTCGGGTCCAAGGGTTGATATTTAGCATCACAAGCATTCTCCAGTAGGTTAGCAAGTCGATCACCCTTACCATTTCCATAAAGAAAAACGACTAAAGGCAATAAACTCTTGGCTGAAAAGAAAATAACTTTTTTCCCTTTTTCAACTTGGGTTTCTTTAAAATAGGCTAATTTATCAATTAAAAACTCTACATAGGTATGATCTAAATAGGCAAGGGCAAATAAGATATTCAAACAAATATCTGTATCAAAGTTTGAGCCACCTTTCGCTAAATATTTAGCAGAAGCCATATCTGCCATTACAGAACAAAAACAGCCATTTAGCAAAGATTGATAGGTTTCAGATGTTTTACATTCTATAAAGTTAGAGACTAGAGGATACGGACTTATAGAATCAATCATATCTACATGATCATACAGGTATGATCTTATCTCACCATTTTCTTCGTAGTTAACTTTAACCCTTTTCTTATCAGATTTTAGAGCTGTTAAAATGGACTCAGTATTAGATAGGTTTTCTGCCTCTAAGTGAAAATCTCTTGCCTTCAGTATTTTATTTTTTATAGCAGTTAATTTTCTTTTCTGATTTGAAAGTGTTTTATTCATGTCATTCTCCTAAAAATTAATCCCATATACTAATCATTGTCTTATCAATATACCAGCGACCGTTATCACCACTTTTTACATAAATATCAAGTACCCTAAAATCTCCATAGTTTCTCAAAATATCTCTTGCTTTATCCTGTGATATACCATAACAACCACCTTGTGCTTGTAACAAACCAGAAGGACTAAAGTGCTCGGCTAAAATAAAACCCTTTGATTTCAAATAAGTGATACCTTCTTCTAATAAGGATTCACTTATTCTAACAGAATGTGGAGAGTTCCTCATTGCATTTTCCTAGGAATCTAAATGAGTATAGGTTATCCCTATAATTCCGTGCGACTGCATGGGTTATTAATGATTTCCGTCTATCTAGTTAAAATAAGAATTTAGTAACTCCTTCTCGAGCCTTTCCAGAAAAACTACTATTTATTAGACTGGAGACATCACTAATAAACTCTTCTTTTATATTAAAATTATTATCAGAATAAATTTCTCCTTGATAGTCTAGTATCTCTAAGCGAATAAGTTTGATAGAAAAAGATAAAAAATCATATAAAGAATCACCTAGCTTGTAATGATACTCTCCCCCAGAAATCATCCCGTAAACAGGGCATTTCTCATCGCTAGTATCACAAAAGATAACATCATCTGAAGTATTTTTAGCAAAGATTGTATACCTTCCATTTTTCCATTCATGAATATCTTCTAGCCCCCAAGAACTTAATTCTCTACCATTTGATTGTATTGAGAACAATACCAACCCGAAAAATTGATCGCCAAAATAACAATCACTTTCAAAAGAAAGATGTTGATAGTACTCCAACAATTGACCAGAAATATTCTCTGCATTAACTTTTATCGGTATTTCTGTATATTCGATATCTCCACCTATGGGATCGCTAAAATAAAAACATTTTACTAAATCTGGTAATATATTTTCTAAATTCATATGGCCTCCTACGGACATTTAGTTTGTTGTTGATTGAATCTTTGTTTTAATGTCGCTTCACGATCTATTAAGAGCCCTGTTATTTTATTGCGTGTAGTCCCCCATGTCCTTGGTTTGAATGAACATGTTCATTTATTCCACTAGGATGCTCATGGTTTTAAAGGAGAGGAGTATTCGCAATTCGTTAGACTTCTAATCTAACAAAATGCTCTATCAGCGTCTCCATAGTCAAAAATGGTCATCTCTTCAAGTGAAATCTTCATTCCTCTTCCATGCTCTACTTCAGCGTCCACCCTAAATAATAAGCCAAAAATAAAATCGGATGAGGTCTGTTCGGAGAGCAGATAGATCGCCATTAACTGCCCCATCATGGATAGTTCCGAAAAGATTCGTTTTTCAGCTAACTCATACCAATAAGCAGATGCCCCAAGCATATGAACGATTTTTTCTTTGTAGTCATTGGACATTACTTCATCTGCTAAAGCAAGCTCATCCGACAAAACCAGGCGAATAGAATCGTGTTGCTCTGGTATAAAAACGCTCATTTCAAGATCATCATCAAATTTTATAGCTTCTAGATTCACGTGTTTCCCCCTCTTTTCAGTCTTTTCCCCACAATTAGCTTCGATTCCACGGGATATTGACAATTTCCATCCATTCTACCCGACTAGTCTAAGATTGTGCCAAGTATCATCTTATTTTGCTCAGATATCTGAAAGTCATCCAAGAAATAGGGTAAAAAGTCATCAAGCAAGGGATGGCTAAGCCCGTCGATTGGGAGGCCTCTTTTCTGACGTTCTTTTAATAAAACTAAGATTTCAATTGGGAAATATTGCCATAGTAAGGTATTGAATTCGACTAAATGACTATCTCGAGTGTTCGCTAAATGATAGTCACACATAGATAAAATTGTTTCTCTAAAAATAGCCATATCTTCTGAAAAAATAGTTTCCATAACCTGTTTATAGGCATCATTCACATTTTGATAAGGATTGGAGTTCAATGGTTTATATTTGGCATCACAAGCATTCTCCAATAGGTTAGCAAGTCGATCATGCTCCCCATTTCCATAAAGAAAAACGACTAAAGGCAATAAACTACTGGATGAAAAGAAAATACATCTTTTTCCTTTTTCAACTTGAGCTTCTTTAAAATAGACTAATTTATCAATTAAAAATTCTACATAAGTATCATCTAAATAGGCAAGGGCAAATAAGATATTCAAACAAATATCTGTATCAAAGTTTGAACCCCCTTTAGCTAAATATTTAGCAGAAGCCATATCTGCCATTACAGAACAAAAACAGCCATTTAGCAAAGATTGATAGGTTTCAGATGTTTTGTTTTCAATGAATTCAGAAACCAAAGTATATGGTCGAATAGCATGAATCATTCGCACATGTTTATAGGAGTACGTTTCTGTTTTTCCATTTTCCTCACAATTAACCTCAAGGCTTTTTTCACCAGCTTTTAATGCTTCTAAAATTGCTTCTGTAACAAAAAATTGTTCTTTTTCAAGAGCAAAATCTCTCGCCTTCAGTATTTGATTTTTGATAGTTGTTAATTTTCTTTTTTGATTTGAAAGTGTTTTATTCATATTGACCTCTAAAATTTCATTTCTTACACTCAACTAGCGCTGTTTTTGAAGTTCATCTCTTCCTGTCTCCCTACATTATCCATGTATATCACAAGGAAGAATTGATCCACTTCCCATCATCAAGCCATTCTTTCTTATCAATCCACCATTTCCCCTTTTGAAACACCATTTGAAAACGATAGAGAGTTTCTATACCAGAACGATTCTCCTTGAGATAGAAATAAGCTTGATTCCCGTCATGCTCTTCAGCAACTATGGGATGTGTTTCTAATTTATAGTCAAACGGAAACCGGACGGATAAAGATACTTCCCTTGCTCTGAGTATTTTTTTAGATGTACAAAACTGATCAAATATAGCAGCTAATTCATCCTTTAACATCTCTTTATAGGCTTGGTTTCTTAGACTCCTAGTGGCTTTTCTTTCCCAAGTATACATAGCCTGCATAAACTGGAGTAAGATTTCTTTTGCTAGATTCGTATGGCTCATATTTCCTCCTACTTAAACAACAGGACTAGTGGTTCATTTATAATGAAGACATCGGTCATAAAAACCTGTATTGAAGGCCTGTTTTTACCCCTCTCGCATGCAAACATGTGGTAACTCACTTCTAAGAAATTCCCTTTGCTTTTGATTCGTTCTTCCAGTTGTTAAAAATCGAAGATGTTTCAGACTCTTCAAGTAGCTAACTGTGGATGCGTAGTTAAAAATATTCGTATCGACAAAATCTAAAAAAAGAAGCTCACCAGATGCCTGGATAAAATCCAATTCTGGTAATTTTTTATTTGCCGTAAACGAAAGATAGAGCAACTGATTTAAATCCTTAATAAAAGAAAAATCCGGCAACTTTACACCATAATCAACGTGCAGATAACGCATACCTGTATGAAAAGAAATGTTCTCTATCGTCTCCAAATTTGTCATAGAAGAAATCCCTAAAGCTTTCACACAATCTTTCTGGGGCAAGATGATCTTTCTTACTTTTCTAGCCCCAACTAAGGAAATTTTTTCTACTTGTTCGTATGTTGAAAAGTCTAACACATCAGATTTACTTCCCATCAAGTAAATCACCCTCGTATTGCTAGGTAACGAAAGCTGATTAAAATCCACATCCTTCAGCATATCCTCTGGGTTTTCGACAATGTACTTTTGTCTTAATAAGCGATTGATAGTGATGAATTCTTTATAAGTCAATTTTTCATCCAATAATGGTGCAATCTCTTCAATAGAATGCAAGGGCTCCATGGCCATTAGATTCTCTCTTTCGGAAAATCCTTTTTTAATGATCTCTAAATATTTATCTAAACTGGTCATCATTCACCTCTTTGCATGAATAAAATGCTTCGTATTCTATTTTCAACCTATCTATTTTTACAATGACACTTTTACAAGAAGAATAAGCCATTGCTTGTCTCAAAAACTAACATCAGGAATCTCAAGAGTATTCTTTTCTATATAAACTTTATCCTGCTTGCTCATTCTCGATCAAAAATGACCTTAACCCTAGCTCTATCTAGTTCATCTAGATATTGCTCCAGTTTCGTAATCGACTCCTCCGAATCAGATAATTGAACAAGCAAATCCCCATTGATAGTCATGACATCCTTTGTCGGTAAAAGCATGAGATTCTCAACGCTTGGATCATTCACAATCATTAAGGAAGGGGAATAAATACAGCTTGTGGAGAGGTCTAGATTTCCAAATCGCTCCCTAGCAGACACAAAAATAGATTCCATCCCACCTTGGGCTTTCAGAACAAATTCCCTCTCGAAAAATGCTTCAAAACTGTCGTAAATCTCGATGACATCCATAGTAATCCCATCTAAATAATAAACTTGATGACTTTGAATGTTCCCATCCTTCAATCTATAAGCGAATTGATCTCCAATAGCAGACATACCAAAAAAATAGTAGTCTGATGCATAATCTCTCCAGACATCTTTCCATAGCCTATCCGAATTCCAAGAGTCCAGCGTGATGGCTTGAGCAGAATCTGTACCAAACAAACGATAATAGCCACCATAAAATTCCAAGCCGTTGGTTATGGAGAGCAAATCCAGGTGAGCTTGAGGAAACTGTCTGGCTTTGAGTTTTTCTAGTTCAAGAGCTGAGGCCCCACTTTCTTGTATGATCAGATCCTCACAACATTTTAAAAAATTCTTCATTTTCATTTGCTTCTCATCTCTTCATCTTTGGCTTTAGCCAAGCATAAATTCAATAAAGTCTTTTCGATAGGCTTCAGGAAGGTGCTCCTCGATAATAGCCATGATTCCTGTTAAAAAACCTTCTTTATAGTCCGACAAGTCCTCATCAATGTAGATGTTATTCTCAAACTTGGTGATTTCTAGCTTTTTCATCTGACTATAGGTAGACAAGAAAGTAGATAAAGAGGGGCTTAAGCTATAGAGCTTAGAATTTCCAGGAATCTTGCCAAATACAGGACTAAGCTCGCTAGTTAGATCACAAAAGATTGGCTCATCGCCCATCATGTGGGCAAAAATCACATAACTCTCTTTCCAGCTAGGATCCTGCCATCCTTCTGATGCAGCTTCACATAGAGAGAGAGGAATTAGAGCAAGATCATAGGGAGCTCCTCTAAAATAAGCTTCTTCATCAAAGTCTAAATGCTGGTAGAACTCTTTCAATTGACCAGACAAATCTGGCTTTTCGACATGAAGACAGTCACTAGTAAATACAAGCTCTCCTAAACCCTTGTTTCTATGATAGATTTCTACAAATTCCTTCAACAAATTAAGCATTATTATTGGACTCCTCTCACATTTTTGGGATTATATTTGGCTATTTTCAACTGACGATTACGTATCATTCTGACCGCTAGCGACAGTCTGAGCCCATATTCGTTCAAATTCCTCTTGACTAATCTTGATGGAGTCTGATAGATCCAACTCATCTTTTCGACCATCATAGAGTAGAAACCCTACTTCTGGAACATAATCCTGTAGGCAAGAGGAAGCATAAGAGTGCCCATTCAAAACGTTAATTTGTCGACTTGCACGCTGACCAGTAAACTCTGTATAAATAACTCCTAGGCCTGACATAAACTCACTATTGCCATAATAATAATATTCTTTTTCACACATTAGAACCACCTTTACCATTTGTCTCTCCAAGAATAGCATTCTTTTCCTCTTTGCTTCCTTCATCGACTAATTCTATGTTCATTTTCAATTTATAGAATCTACCGGGTCTCAGCCTTATTCTCCAAGACTCTCACTTCTACTTTATCCTCCGCTAAATGGAGATCCAGTACTTTTTCCTGGTCTTGAAAGAAAAGTGTCAGGTCTCTGGTAGAAAATTCACTAAAATAAGAGGGTAAAAAGTCATCCAAAGACTCCATTTGAAACAAGACGTAAACTGGTGAAAACTCCCACAAAACTAGGATAAACTGCCTTCTATTTCCAACTAGACTTTGAATTGACCTACTTAGATCTTTAGTAATAAGGTCGGCAGGAAACTCATAAAGGCAAGGAATCGGAGAATCGATAGGATTCAACTCCCCAGCATACCAAGCAATTTCTCTCGGTTTAGTGGTCAGAAAACAGACATCCTTTATCCCCTTCAAATTCTTGATTCGTCTTTCAACTTTTAATAAGGATAATTTCTTTTTTAAGTCACTCATTGTTCTTGCTCTCTCGTTAGCTAAAGGGTGCTTGCTTCATGAAAAACATTTGATAGATCAGAATAAAACTCTAGCAAAGCCTCATACTTTTATATTTACTTTTAATCATGTTATCTTAAATAGCAAACAGGATCCCTTCAAAATACCCTATCGGCCAATGTCCCATATAATACAAGTTAACAATATTTTCCCAATAAGACCCTAACGACAAGGACTTTTCTACTAAATATTGTCTAAAAGCAAAGGCCATTCCCATTTTAGCAACATTTGAAAAATCATGCGCTCTGGATACAAACAGGCTTTTATCCATCTCTCTTGCCTTTTGGAATATAATTTGACTAACCCTTTTCCTATAATCTACAAGTTCCTCTGGAACCTTAAGATCCTCATAAAATGGATCTTTATCACTCAGCGACGACGGAAGCCAATTCATTTTTTTATATAGATTCTCAAAAGCTTCTTCCGTAGGATTTATAAAAGCTTCATTGACGTTTTTTATAAAGATAACATGATCTATTTGTTCAGTTTCTCCCATTTTAAAAAAGAAATCACTTTTTATAAGACGTTCAATCTCATCATCCCAATTCATCCAGTCTACCTCAATTCTGTCATTTAAAAAAATTATCTGATTTCATAACTAAATGTTGATTCCTCTTGCTTTTAAACTTTCAATAATTCTTTTTTCTAAATGAGAAGAAAGCCAAACTGTCCATTCTTCATAATCCTTGCTCTCCTCAAAAGAAATAAACTTTTCTTGACCATTCTGCCATAATCTAGGCTTTTCATGCGGTAATGCAGGAAGAAGTAACTGTATTTGAGAAAAATGAGAATCTATTTCGCAGTCATACTTCTCTTCTTGTCCGACTTTCGGCCAACGTTTTTTATATATTCCCAGACCATTTATGGCAATTGGCGGAAATAACCTTCCTGATTGAATGATCCCATCTACTGTAGGTGATAATCCATCAATTAAGTTAAAAACCTCTATGAGTATTCCTCCACCGCCAAGATCCTTAATAATCCTACAATAAGCGAATTTTTTATCTTCTCCTAAGAAATCAGACTTTTTAAATCGCGCTAATTCGGATCTATCAGATAAAAACAAAGGAATTGCGAAAATTTCTCCACCGGCAACATTTGCTAATTTATTTACCATAGTTTTTGACCCTTAATTTTTTGTATTCTATTTTGTTATATTGCCATTTCTTACTATACTTGCTTACTTGCTATTGACAAGTATTTTATGGACAATGGCTAGTTTTTTTGGGTTCGTTCAGCTATGTTTTTAAACTCTAGCTTGCTCACAACCTCATTCTGTTTATCCAACAGATAAAGGAAGTTCCCTTTTGTTTCCAGTCTACCAAGTTTAGCCCCATAGTCCATCTCGTGAGCAGGGCAGGATTGAATCAACTGACGGATGCTCTTGCCCTTATGCTCTATCTTCCAAAACAAATCCACCTTATCAAGCTGATGCTCCACTTGAATAGAATAGGTCGTGGATTGGATCTTCTTCCTTTTCCACTCCCAGCTATTTTCGTAATCGTTTTTCTCTATTTCATTGACTACATCCTCTATCAAGGAGCATGGAATAGAGAGCTCCTGAAATACGCGCTTTACCCCTTTTACCAAGGCCTCTAAGAGCAGCTTTTTCTGTTCCAATGGACTCAAGGTTTTATAGCTAGAAAAATCAAATAAAACCTGAACAGTATAGACACCAAGTAGGTTCATGATAGCTGGATTGCTAATCGTATCTACACATTCTACGTTGATTTTCCAACAATCGTTAGTCATAATCGGTTTAAAGAGGCGCTCTACCATAGAGGTCATACATTTGGATTCATATATGAATGCGTTTCTCCGATCTTTCCAATTTTGTCGGTAGTCTTCAACTCTAGCTTCCTCGTGAGTTAGCGCAGCGGAGTCCATCAGCTCCTCAATCCTCTGTTGATTTTCCACATAGGGCTTATCTAATTCAAAATACTGTAACTTCATATTCGTGGTCTCGTAGTTTTTTTCTTGTAGAAAGGTTTAGCCTTAGGTCAAGGTCTAATGTTTGTGCTCTTCCTTCACTTTTTCCCATAGTCGCGGTGTCCCTCCTGGTAATGGGGGATTCTTTGATCATTCAAAATCTCCGCAAATAAGCTAGGAATATATCTTTAAGTATCAATCTTCACTGGCCCAATCTCAGCAATTCTAACAAGGTCAGAAAATCCCGATAAGATCACATCATTTTGGTTTTTAAAATTGAATTCAACCTTATTCTCTAAAAAGAGCAGTTCCAGTTGTCCATTCACCTTATGAATCCCCTTAGAATAAAAATGGATTTCATCTAAATTAAAAAACTCTAAATTAATTTTTATGGCATTAAATGCGCTTTTCTGCCACTTTTCAGGAAAATTAGTTGGTAAATCATATACATAAAGGACAAGGTCTAATTTGTAATCGTAACATAATACAGTGTCAAGAAATACATTATTCAAGTCCAAATCCCCATCAAACAGATGAATAATCTTTTCCTTCCCCACTGCTTTTTCAAACCATTTCACAAGATGACTCCTTTTTTAAAAATGAATAAAAGTCTTGTTTTTAAAAGTTATTGTTTCGCTCTTTAAGGAGATTTTAAAATAGACTAACTCTCCTGCCGTCCTTTCCTTTTGTAACGTCATTGATTATATCCTTGACGATAGATATATCGAACTGACGGGAAAAGTCTACAATTTTCTGGCGATTCTCTTCTGGATATAAATAAGATGCAGCTAAAATAAATAAAAATGGATTTATGACTTGACCAATATGCTCAAGATATTTAGACTGAGTCACATAAGACATAATTTTGTTAAAATCATCATCTTTTAGCACAATCTTTCTCTGATATATCGCTGCACAGGCACCTGCAGCTTGAGATGAGTTATTCGATTCTAAGGACTCATAAACAAAAGACAAGTTCTCTGTTTCTAAATTTTCTAGATAAGCAATCGCTACTGCTAGAGAGCGATAGGTTACAGGGGTTGGAATATCTCTCAGCAGCAATGACTTGAGATAGGGGACTTCTTCTGTGCAATCCGTTGCGGCTATGGCGTAGAGTAAGTACATTTGTGATTCCCATGATTTAGGTTTTTCCATCTCGCCTTCCAAGGCTTGATGCAGAAATGGTCCATATCCTTTTAGTTTACCCTTTAAAATTTTTTTCGCAGCTTTTTTTACCAAGGGCGTACGTCCTGAAGTTAACTCATCTACATAGTCCATCTAAAACTCCTTTATTTCATTTGCTTGTCCAGTTCTTCTTCCAATATTCTGTTATAAACTATACTTCCGACACAGGCTTCCCAGTCTAGGTCCTCAACTTCTTCCCTAGAAAAATCTTAGGTTCTGTCCTACCATCTAGCCAGACCTTCCCAAAGTGAAGACCATTTGGGTCTCCCCACTTAAAGGCTAAATCCTTAAAAGGGCTTGGATCAAAATCCGCTTGGTGACCAATTATCTGCCAAGACCATACTGGACTTCGATCAAACAAGGTGTAGGAGTCTACAATGATGGGCTTACCTATAAATTGAGCACGACTTAGCTCCTCAACTGTTATAGTAAGTCTTGCTTGAAAGATATCGAAAAATTGGATGACATGACCAACATTCACTTTTCCAAGGATTTGACCAAATACAAACATTTCCTCCGAAAATTGATAGCAAAAAATATCACCAATTTTAATAAATCGAAGTTTTGTTCTTTGCTTTTCATTCCACTCACGAATCTTTATCTGGGGCAATTTTTTCTCCATAATTAATTTAATTCTATTCCTACTGCTCTTTATTTAAGATATGAAAGAGATCATCTCTTAGAACGATTCCATCGTCTTCTATCAAATAGGCCATGTGCTCCCAGAAAGGCAATTCTTGTTCAAGGGGCTTTTCCAAGGCAAGTACTTGGTTCTTCAAATTTGCTGCAATCTCTTCGACTTCATCTTGCTCAATCTCATAAAACTTTGCTTTCAAAAGAAAGATGCCTGATAGAAAAAGTGAATAAGAGGAAACAAAAGCTTGCAAGGAAGAGTTGACATAAATCCTCGCTTCTTGAAAAACTTCCCTTCCTTCTTGATTGCAAAGTAAAAAGATTTGCTCCTCTTCTCCAATCACAAATAATCCTAAAAAACACTGGCCAACAAGCCTATAACTCTCCTGATTTTTCCTTAGTTCGACTAGTTCGTCACCTGCTTTAACAAAAGAAAATCCCATTTTAGAATAATCCTCTAAATATGCCAAAAGGTTGAAACGGACCTCATCCAGACTAAATGGTTTCTCCTTTGTAGGCACCACACAAAAACCAAGCTCCTTCACTAATTCATCAATAGTAACTGTCATTTTTCTATCCGATCTCCTAGGTTATTTTCACCCAATTTTTTTAACTTCCAAAGTTTGATAGCCGCATCTTTTCTGAGTCCCATAAAGAGGCTTGCTAAGGTTACTGCTTCCTCTTTTTTATAGACTTGAGAACTAATACTGGCCCATCCATCTTGCAGGCATTCAATTTTTAAATAGAAATCTCGCTCTTGTCCAAGTTTCCCTGTTACATCGTCTATCTCATAAGAAGCGGACAGCAAAGACACTGAGATAAAGTCCCCCGGTCTTCGATACATTCGCATGACGGATTCTTTCTGATTAACAGAGTGGATATCCTCTTTTGTTTCAGCTCTATCACGATCTGATAAAATCACCCACTCCCTATCATCCTCTGATGAATAAAAACGCCACTCTTTCTCTACCATATCCTGCTCCATCTTCTAGTGCTTCTCATATCATCGAATACACCTAGTAATAAGCGACTTCCCCTAAACCATATTCTAAAATTTCAAAACTATCGAGGGAGAATTTAAGTCCTCTACCATGCTCCGAGTCCTCTCTCAGTCCAAATTCCAAGCCAAAAATTAAGTCTATATCCCTTTGTTCAGACAAGATAAAAATGGATAGTAGTCTAGCATGCGCTAGTTCTGGAAATTCCTCCTGAATTTTTTCCAAAGCTTTTGGATACCATACTGATGATTGATCCAGGAGATTATCGAGTTTTGCTTTATAAGACGAAGTCAACTCCTCATTGATAACTTCTAAAGAATCACTTAAAGCAAGGCAGACCTTTTCTCTTTCCTCTGGAATCGATACAAACATCTCGTTATGGACATCAAATTTATATTCTCTCATCATTTTCTCTCCTTATGCTATCAGTCATCAGATACCATTTCTCTAATCAACCTAGCTAATCATTAAAGGGCATAAAGTTATCGTGCTGATTATAATAATTCAAAGCATCAACCAAGTCTTGGAGACTTGCATCTGGCTTTTCCTCAAGTGCAACCGAAAGAACATCAATCAACTGCTCTCCATAGTAGACTAACTGGAGATCTTGCTCCACTACATCAGCAGGGTAAATATCACGGTCTTCCACAACATCTGGATAATCTGATACCCAATATAGGCTATTAAGTCTCAGTTCTCCATACTCCTTAGCATAGAGGCAAAAATCATCTGATGATAACTTGTCCACACGCATCTGTTCGATGATCTGCTCCAGTGAAAGTTCTTGGTATTTCCGCATCCCTTCTCCTTTTTAGTCTCACTCTTCAACAAAAGAATTCAAAAAATTCTCAAAAGATGGCCATTGACCATACAACTCAGCTGTTTCTTCTAGAACATAGAAATACACCTTGCCATAATCCTCTTCCCTTAGAGAAAGAGCATAGTTACCCGATCCAGGATCATAGGCAAAATGGAGAAGATCTGCGACCTTAAATCCCTCAGGCACAGCCTCATCATCAAACCAGGAAAGAGACTTCCTTATCTCCTCAAGTGAGTCAAAGGAATTGAAAGGAAAGAGATGACGGTCATCGTGGACACCCTTTACTTGGGGCTGGCCACCGTTGTACTGGAGATAAATTCTTCATAGCTTCCGGCAAGTTCTTTCCAAGAAACTCCTCAAATTGTAAAAGATCTTCTCTTGAAATAGCTGGATTTGTGTCTGTCAATACGAGCATCCCTTCTCCTTTTTGAGTCTCTCTTTCCATAGTTTGACCTCCATATTACAGGTCCCTTTTAGGCTATCATACCATAAGATTCCCTTTCCATAAAGCTAAAATAGAAAATGAGCCTAGCGGTTTTACTAGACTCATTTTATCCTTATTATTTCACTTTATTATTTTCCCTTTTCAACCCATACTGATCGCTCAATCAACCGTCTTAGACAGAAGTCTTGTCCTGGATCTGTGGGAAAGTCACACGAAAGAGACTTCCTTTTCCTTCTTCAGAGATGATTTTCACCTCTGCTCGATGGAGGTCTGCAATGTCCTTAATAAAGGACAACCCAAGTCCGATACCACTATTGAGGCCCTTGTTCCGAGAATCCTCCACCTGATAGAAGCGATCCCAAATCTTGCTCAAATGGTCTGGCGCTATCCCAATACCATCATCCGCTACCTTGAGAACAGCACCAGCTGGACTAGCCACCAAGTGGATGGCAACCTTGGTCTTGGTAAATTTCACTGCATTGCTCAATAGATTATCCAGCATCCGAGTGACCAAAACAGCATCCCCCTGAATCCAGAGGTCCGGCTGAATGCTCACTTCAAAGGCTATGGGGCTTTCGCCCCACTTTCTTTCCTGTCCCTGACAATAATCTGACACCAGGGTTGATAGACAAACGGGTTTTAAATCCGACCACTGCAGGTGTTGGGTCTTGGATATTTCCAAGATCTGCTCGGTCATCGATTTCATTAATTTAGCCTGCCGATGAATGACCGTCAAAGATTCCTTGGTCTCCTCTAGGTTATCTGCATATTTGGAGCCAAACTCACTCTCCGAAACGATGACTGACAGAGGGGTCCGCAACTCATGGGATACATTTTGGTTGAATTGCTTTCTTTCTCAAAAGTCGACTGAACAGAAGAAATCAAATTATTAAAGACCTTGGTAAGACGAGACGTTTCTACATAATCCTTCTGATGCTCGGTCGACACGCGCTTACTGTAGTCTCCGCTCTCTGCAATTTCCTCTGCCATTTGGGTCACCTCTCTGATCGGCAGAAAGGCCTTACGAAGGATCCGATGTCCACCCCAGGCCATCCCAAGGATGGACAGAGGAGCTAGAATGGCCAAGGAAAGAAGAAAGATACTTAGTTCTCTTCCTAGACCAGAAGCAAGGCGCACGCCCCGTATCCATTTGCCCTCACTTTCATTATAGACATCAAAATAATAATAGGTTGCTTGGGAAGAGGTATACGTCGACAATTTCCCAGACTCAAAGCCAGCATTGATATCAAAGCCACTTGGCAGAGCACCCTGCTCCAACTTCATGTTTTGATTGTAGAGTGCAAAATAATTGCCGTCATCAAAGGGCTCAAATTCCTCAAGGTCTGAAGCTACTTCCATGGTCTTCTGCTCCAGTTCCCCACGTGAGCTATAGCTGGACCAGGCTCCGGAAATGATAAAAGAAGCACAAAACATAAGAACAAAGAGAAAAGAAACAAAGAGGGTATACCACAATGTCACCTTAGAAACGATGGAGGGAGACTTAGAGTCCTTCTTCATTTTTGAAAACATAGCCCATCCCCCTTTTTGTCTGAATAATCGATGGATTACCTAATTTTTTGCGGATATTCTTGACTAAAACATCAATGATATTAGACTCTCCAACATAATCAAAATCCCAAATATGCTCACGAATCTGTTCCCGACTTAAAACCACATTGGGATGGCGCACCAGACACTCTAGTAACTCATACTCCTTGGAAGTCAGGTCAACCAAAACACCCTTGTGTTGGATGGTCTTTTTTGCCAGGTCTAAGGAATAGTCACCAAATTGGACCAGGTTGGTCAAGTTTTCTCGATTATTTCGTCTCAGCATGACTCGAATCCGAGCCAGTAATTCATCAAATTCAAAGGGTTTGACCAAGTAGTCGTCTGCACCAGCATCCAGTCCTGTTACCTTGTCTTCTAGGCTATCTTTAGCCGTTAGCATCAGAACTGGGGTCTTAATCTGATGATTTCTCAAGTAGCTCAATACCCCCAAACCATCTAGCTGCGGCATCATAATATCTGAAATAATCACGTCATACTGGGACACACGAATGTAGTCCAAGGCCTCCTGACCATCATAGGCCGCATCAACACTATACTGCTGGGTTTTCAGTAATTTAACGATGCTACGATTCAAATCTACTTCGTCTTCAATCACTAATACTTTCATAGCCACTTACTCCAAATTTCTTCCCTTATTATACCATGCTTCCATAAAAAATCTCGGCTAGGAAAAGCCTAGTCGAGATCTTACTCTAGTTAATCGTGATCCAGCTCCACATCTTCTTCCAATACGGTACCTGTATTGGCATCTAACTCTAACTCAATTTTTTGATTGCCTTCTCGCAAGCTAACGCTATAGACAAGTTTACCATCTTCTACATCTAACTCTACTTTTTCGATACTAGCATTCGAGTATTTTGATTTCAGCTGGCTCTCTACCTTAGCCAAGTCCAACTGAACACTTGCTCCGATTAATTGCTGATCTTCACGATCCTGACTCAGATCCTTAGTTTTTGACTTCAAGATAGCACCAGACTGGCCATCGATCTTATATTCTTTTTCATTTTTTCCATCCAAGATGGTCACTTCATACACTGCTTTTCCATGTTTTTCTTCTTGCTCGTAGCCAATCACTTTTCCACCCTTAGCTTCTTTCAGAGCTTTTTCTTGAGCTTGTGCAAGGGTGACAGATGCAGTCACTGTTGAAGAAGTAGTCTTTTTACTTGTTCCAGTATCGGCAAAGGCTACTACAGAGCCTAGAGCGGCAGTTGATAGAGAGAAGATTGCGAGACTTGCAACGGCTTTTTGTTTAATTGATTTTTTCATGTTAGTTACCAACTTTCTTTTTTTCTTATCAAGTTCTTCTTGATGATTCTATTTTATCTAAGAAAGATGAATCCAAAATGAATGAGAAAAGATTTTTTAAAAAATTTTTTAAAAAAGACTGAGTAAATCGACGAGCTTTTTGCAGCTATCTTTCTCAGTCCCCTTTCTATTTCTATCTTACTCCTCCTGCAAGATCTGATTAATAAAGTCTGTAATTGATTCAGCTACCTTTTGCATTTCGAGAGAACCTAGCGCACCTAGATCATTTTCATAAATGCTATCGTCCCCATTCTTTTTGAGGAAATAGGCCAGATCCCCATCTTGACCGATCATAAAGAAATCTGGTTCATCCTCATCAATCTGGTAGGTTTGATTGCGTTCGGTAAGATCTTCTTTAGCATAGAGACAAATACCTGTCTCACCAATGTCATAACCTGGCTGATCCCCTAAGTCATCAAGAAATACCTGATATCCTTTCGGTAAGGAAAAACCAAAATCATATTCGTGCATGCTTTAACCTCCTGCTTTCTCAGTTCTCTATTTCAGACTCCAACCACCATCAATGGTCAGGATTTGCCCTTGCATGGCAGAGGCCTTCCCCCTGGCCAAAAAGAGACTGACTTCTGCCACTTCTTCTGGCTCTATCCAGCGTTTAATAGGGGTCTCACTAGCCACCCAGTCTGCTAGACCGCCTGGCTCAAAGTCCGCAGCGGTCATGCCTGTTTTGACGGCTCCAGGAGCAATGCCAAAGACTTGAATGCCAGATTCTGCATAATCCAGGGCCAGCTGTTTGGTAAAGCCTGCTAGAGCATGCTTGGAGGAAGTATAAGCGTGACCGCCACCTCCTGCTAGGCTAGAAGCAATGGAGCACATATTGATGATGATCCCTTGCTTCTTCTCCAACATTTGCGTCAGATAATGCCGTGTCAGCTCTACCGGAGTCACATAGTTGATCTCAAAGATTTCCTGAATCTCCTGAGCGCTTTGCTCAAGAAGTGGTTTGTAGTCATCCAAAACTCCAGCCGTATTGCACAAGACATCGACCTCAGGACACCAGTCAAAAATCGGCGTTAAATCCAAGGTCAAGTCCCGCTGCAAGAAGTGAAACTCACCTGGCAACTGGGGATCAGCTCCCTGGTCCACCCCATAGACTTGGTAGCCCTTTTCTAGAAAGAGACGGGCTTGAGCCAGACCAATCCCGGAGCTAACGCCTGTAATAAGGACACGTTTAGTCATGAACTTCCACCCAGTCTGTCGCTAAGACATCACAAGGAGTTGGACTCCACATGGAAAAGCCTTCGCCTTCACCAGATACGTTAATGAGAAAATAAGGCGTCACTTCTAGAGCCACTCCATTTTGCTCGATGGTATCGAAAAGCTGGACATAGTTCTCTGCTCCGCCCCAACCCGTACGCACATATTTCTTTTTTGCCTTTAGTCCAGGCAAGATTTCTTCGAATGTCATCATCTTCTCCTTTGATTTGATACTCCCTTTCATTATAACAAAAATCAAGTTTACTTGTTGCTTACTATCTGGCCTTTCTTCTTCATCTGGTCAAAAAAAGCCAGAGTAGTTCTCTGACTTTTCGTTAAGCTTCTTACTTATTTTCTTCAGAATGTTGGTAGCCATAGCTGAAATAAAGGACCGTACCAATCAAGAGAGCAAGGCCAAAGGCAATCCAAGTTCCTAGAGAATACTGGGTCATGAAAGAGACGCAGATGATAATGGATAAAATAGGCAGGAATGGAACCAAAGGAGTCTTGAACTCCCCTTCCTTTGGTAGCCCTTGTTCTTTACGAAGTTTAAGAATAGCTAAGGCCATCATGATCAAATAGGCTAGGGTACAGATATTTAAAAAGGAGGCAATGCTCGCTAATGGGAAAACCCCACCTGCAATCGCTGCAGCAATCCCAGCTAGTATCGTTGCCTTTTTAGGCACCTTGGTCTTAGGATCCAACTCCCGCATCATACTGGGAAGAAGACCATCACGCGCTAAACTATAGATCATTCGAGAAAGAGCAAAGGTCATGGAAATGCAGACGGTGATAAGGGTGAAAATCGCAACGAGGGAAACATAGGTCCCTGCCCAAGAGGCTCCTACCTGACGGAGAGCATAGGCAACCGCATCATCCACATTCAACTGACTAAAAGGTACCATCCCCGTTAGCACCAAGGTTACCAAGATATAGAGCACTGTCGTAATCATCAAACTGAGGACAATCCCCCGAGGAATATTCTTTTGAGGCTCTTGAATTTCATCAACCGCCATGGAAATAGACTCGAATCCTAGGAAAGCGAAAAACATGAGCGAAGCCCCCGCCATAATCCCTGTCTGACCACCGTAGATTTCCCCAAATCCGTAAGGAGCAAAATTTGCCCAGTTGGCAGGATTGAGATGAAACATTCCTACCAGAACAAACAAAGCCAGGGCAGAGAATTTCAAAATTACCAGGATCGAATTAAAGCGCAGGACAAATTTAGCATTGTGGAGAACTAGAGCCGTCACCAGAACCATGACTAAAATGGGTAACAGATCCACATAGTTCCCTGCAGTAGGATTAAAGGTCCCATTTAAAGCAGCTGGGAGATGGATACCTCCATTCGCTAACAAGCCCTTGAAATAGGCTGCCCAACCCGAAGCGACCCCGGATACAGCTGTCATAAATTCCATAACCGTTAGCCAGCCTGCAAGCCAAGCTGGAAACTCACCAAAGATAGCATAGAGGTAACTATAGGCTCCCCCAGTCGCAGGAATACGAGAGGCAAATTCGGCAAAAAAGAGAGCCGAGAGCCCTACGCAAAAAGCTGCAATGACAATGGAAACAATCAAGGCTGGTCCAGCTAAAGTAGCAGCAGCAGTTCCCGTAATGGTGAAAATCCCCGTTCCCACCATAGCACCGATACCTAAAACAATCAAATCCCACATTCGCAAATGGCGGTTCAGACCAGCATGAGATTTGCCAACATCTTTTTTTCGAAATAGATTCATCCCTCTTTCCCCCCTTTTATTGTCATCATTCTACCACACTTAGATTGAAAATGGTAGCCTATCTCTGACAGTAGCTTCTCCAACTAATAAAGGAGGGGCACCCCTCCTTAACTGTATTTTAACCTTCTTCAGCCTTCATCTTTCTCAAGGCCCGAATGGTAAACCAATAGTAAATCATCAATCCTATAACAATGATTACCGTAGGTAGGATCATAGTCATGGTAGAATTCTGAATCCCTTGTGCCAAAGTCCAGCGATGCAAGAATCCCACTACTAAGAAGGACAGAATAGGAAAGATGAAGGCACGAGCAAACTCTTCTTTCCATTGCCACAGGATAAGACCTGCAGAAGCCCCTGTCATCAGGAAAGTATCCCATGGATTCGGTACCGTCAACCAGGCAAAAGCTGGCAAGAAACGGACCCCAACTATTTCACTGATAAAATAGATCCCCAGAACGAGAACGACTGCTACATAGATTGCTTTTTTTGACTTCTCTTCTGCAAATGAGGCGACGAAGGAGATAGAAGAGTAGTCCAACGGCCAAAAGTCCTAAAATACTATCCGTTAGATAGACGAGTGGCTTGAGAACCAGGACAGCTTGCGAAGCAAAATCACTTAAGAGGCGATAAAAAATCACAATTCCTGAGACGATTGCCCCATATTTTAGAACAGATCGCGTGGATTCTTTAGACATGTTCTCTATGATTTGGTCTGCCATTCCCTTAGGATCCTGTCCAAAATAGTCCTTGGCCGTCCATCCATCACCACTTGCTTGCGAAAAATCTAGCGCTAGATTATAGACCTGCTCTCTTAATGCTTTCTCCTCATATAAAAAGCCGGCAAAATTGAAATAATCCCAGAGATCTTGGAAATAAGCTTGGTCCTCCTGGCTAAAAGGTTTGAACCAAAGCCTGTGTTTCTTCATAATAAATAGCTGATGTCATATTGCTTTCCCCTTTCTTTGGAGACGAAATACAATGAGGGACAGGACTAGTCCTATAAGAGGGAGTAGCCAGCGTAATACATTAGCAGTTTCTGGATTCACAAAGCGAATCCAACATCCAGTTACTAGGAAAGTCAGCCCCATTACTAGTAGACTCGTCATCAGGCGATCTCTACTTCTATAAGCCATAACCGCAAACCCAAGTAGGACTAGGACAGCAAGAGAAATCGCCCAACCATCTGATAAGAAGAGACTCCCAATGTGGCCAAAATAGATCGAAAATAGTCGTACGATGTTCAGAAACACTATCAGGCTAATCACACTTATAAAAATAGCCCAAGGCCACTTCATTTCTCCATAGCTTTGCTTGGACCAAAGCCACATGATGAACTGACTAAATACCAAGAAATTGAGTAGAATGACAACATATGTTAAGGGTTGTATTTTCAGTGGCATCATCCAGGTAAAATCCATTAAATAACGCATGCCAACTAAGATCACTCCAAGTATGAAGACTAGTCCCACATAAGATCCTAAAGAGCGTTTAGGTAACTCTGAAAGAATTTGATCCACCATTGCCCGAGGATCCTTTCCAAAATAATCCACTGCCCGAATGCCTTCTTTCTCAGCAACTTTTAAGTCGCAAACCATATTGTAGAGTTGTTCACCGAGTGCTTCATCATCATAAAAATAGACCTTTGTCCCAATATAGGCCACCATTTTTTTCACATAGGCTTGATTCTCCTTGTTTAGATGATTCAGTTCATCAGACATTTTTTCTGTATAATCTTCGATCATTCTTCCCCCTCCTTTCTCACGCGTTCTACTTTAATGACCAGATCCTGCCACTGGTTCCAAAATTCCTCTAGTCGCTCTCTTCCTTCTTTGGTTAGAGAGAAATATTTGCGATCAGGTCCATCTGGAGAAGGCCTCATCTCTCCTACTATAACTCCCTGCTTCTCTAGCTTCTGAAGCAAGGGATAAACGGTCCCCGCAACGATCTTGTCGAAGCCGGTTTCCTTGAGACTTTGGATCAACTCATAGCCATAGATATCCTTTTGAGAAATAACCTCTAGGACACAACCTTCTAGGACACCTTTTAGCAACTGCGACTCTTTCATCCTTCTCCCCCTTTCCAAATAGGCTTATTTTTAGCTAGTTTGTTTTACATACTAGTATCTCTGTCTATAGTATACACCCATCCCACTAGTTTGTAAAGCATAATAGTGGAAATAATCAATAAAAATTAAAAAAAACGAACAATATGACTAAATATACAATATTTTTATAAAATTAGTTGCTTTTTATCAGAAAAGGTGTATAATGATACAAAATCTTTAATAAAGGAGATCAGTTATGAAAAAATCTAAACTAGCCTTCCTAGCGGGAGTCACGGTTGCTTCAGCCCTCTTTCTCGCTTCATGTGGATCGTCTTCAAAATCTTCTCAGACAGAAACATACTCATATGTGTTCAGTACTGATCCAGATTCTTTGAACTACCTCCTTTCAAATCGTTCAACAACTAGTGATATCACTACAAACTTGGTGGATGGACTATTTGAAAACGACCAATACGGTAACTTGGTCCCTGCTCTAGCAAAAGATTGGTCTGTCTCCAAAGATGGATTGACCTATACCTATAAAATCCGTAAAGATGCAAAATGGTATGACTCAGAAGGAAACGAATATGCAGATGTGACTGCTCAAGACTTCGTCACTTCTTTGAAATATGTAGCAGACAACAAGTCAGATGCCCTTTACTTGGTTCAAAACTCAGTAACCGGACTTAATGACTATGTCAATGGGAAAAATACAGACTTTTCTAAAGTGGGTATCAAAGCCGTTGATGACCATACCCTTCAATACACCTTGAACCAACCAGAATCCTTCTGGAATTCAAAATTGACAACCTCTACCATGATGCCTGTCAATGAAAAATTCCTTGAATCTGCTGGAAAAGACTTCGGTAGTGTGAAACCTTCCGGAATCCTCTACAATGGTCCATATTATTTGAAATCTTTCACTTCAAAATCTTTGATGGAATTCACTAAAAATGAAAACTATTATGACAAAGAGAATGTGAAGATTAAAGACATCAAGTTGACCTACTTCGATGGTTCTGACCAAGATTATTTGGCTCGTAACTTCTCAGACGGCAACTTCACAACTGCTCGTCTCTTCCCAACGAGCTCAACCTATAGCACTATTGAAAAGAACTTCAAAAACAACATCGTTTATTCTCCACAGGATGCAACTGTCTACTATGCTTACTTCAACGTGAACCGTCGAAACTACAGCCACACGAATAAGACGACAGATGACCAAAAGAACCAAACGAAAACTGCTCTTCAAAACAAGAACTTCCGTCAAGCCATCAACTTCGCCCTTGATCGTACTTCCCTAAGTGCCCAATCAAATGGGAAAGATGGGGCTAGCAAAACACTTCGTACACTTCTTGTACCTCCAACATTTGTGCAAGTAGACGGCAAAGACTTCGGTACAGTCGTTGAAGAAAAGCTTGCCGCAACAGGAGATGATTGGAAAGGTGTTAGCCTCGCAGACGCTCAAGACAGCATGTTTAACGCTGACAAAGCCAAGGCTCAATTAGCCAAAGCTAAAGAAGCTCTTCAAGCTGAAGGGGTGCAATTCCCAATTCACATCGACTATGTGGTAGACCAATCTGCTGCTACCCTTGTACAGCAGGCAGACTCAATGAAGGACTCCATTGAAAAAACATTAGGAAAAGAAAATGTCATTGTGGACGTTCAAAAATTATCCACTGAAGATGCGGATAACGCGACCTACTTCGCCCAAACACCAGATCAAAAAGACTTTGACTTAGACATCGGTGGATGGGGACCTGACTTCCAAGATCCATCGACTTACTTGGATATCTTCAATCCAACTGATGGTGCATCTTTAGCAGGTTTGGGAATCAATCCAGCAACTGACCAAGCCGTAATTGAAAAACTTGGCTTGAACGAATACAAGAAATTGTTGGATGAAGCCAATGCTGAGCAATTGGATACAACTGCTCGTTACGAAAAATATGCTACCGCTCAAGCTTGGTTGACAGACAATGCGATCGCCTTCCCTATCTACTCTAAAGGTGGCGTTCCATCTATCACTAAGGTGAAACCATTCACCAAAGCCTTCTCCTTAATCGGTATAAAAGATGGTTCTAGCTATTACAAGTACATGGAATTACAAAGTGATACTGTCACAACTGCTGACTACGAAAAAGCGTATAAAAATTGGTTGAAAGAAAAAGAAAAATCCAATAAAAAAGCTCAAGAAGAACTTGCAGAACACGTCAAATAATGGTTGACGTCAAAACACCGAGGTTGTACCTCGGTGTTTTTATTCTAGCAAAAATCTTGTATTTTTCCATCTTATTTCTCAAGCCTTAATAATCTCAAACCCTATCGCACGACAATCTTCCGATAACTTCTAGAAGTCAGAAGAAAGACGAGAACATAGGAGATGAAAAAGACAGCGCAGATAGAAAGAGTCGTTTGAAGCACCAATCCAGCATTGTTCGCTCCTAAGATGGCAACGATTTTTGAAATCATCTTGTAGGCTACTCCTAGGTAAAGGAAGGAGAAGAATAATGGAAGGAAAAAAAGACGGTGAGAATCTGTTTGCGAATGGTGGTGCCGGTTTGCTTTTGGTCCAATCCTACTTGTTGCAAGATCACAAAATTATCTCGATCCTCATGACCCTCTGAAATCTGTTTGTAGTAAATGACGAGTACTGTAGCTAATAGAAAGATGACCGATAGGAAAATCCCAATAAAGAGGAGAGTCCCTGCTGTTTCACGCCACTCTTTCTCTATGCTGTATCGTTCATATCCACCAAAAAAAGTCGCACTATATTGACTCATTTTGTCTGTCGAATAAAGGTCTTTGATCAAGCTAGAGATGAAATTTTTTTGTTCTCTTTATTTTTTTGGAACTAATAGAGAATTCCAAATTTTTTTATCAACTTTTTAGTCCCAGTTGGTTCAAGTCAGGGAGGACAAGGTACAAGCCCATTTGGTGTTGAAACAGGTCAGATTGAGGGAGTTTTTCCTTGGATAAAATTGGAGTCTAGTTTTTTTGTTTAATCGTGAAGGTCTTTCCCATTGATTTCTAATTGTGCATCTAATCTTCCAGGATACTGATACCCATAGGCTAAGATTTCATTTTCCCCAAGCTCAACTTTTTTTGACCGGTCAGTTGCTCATAAGTCGCCTGATCAAAAAAGTAGACTGTTCCCTCTGTCTTCAACTCCTGACCAGTTGATGGAGTGGATTGGTCATTCACCTCTAAGACCTTTCCATCAATCTTTCGAATTTCAGCCGACCAGTATGTTGTCTGTGCCACCTGATAATCTGATAGATGTGTCGCATCGGCTGTTTTCTTAATTTGGGCTTGAACATCCTCAACAACCGGTTCTGTTTCAGCATCTGAAGGCATATGCCCCACACTAATCATGTAATCAGAAGGGTAAACAGTATCTAGGTAATTCTGCCCTCCAATAAAGATATTGAGCGACCCGGTTAAGGTTACCAAGACCATGGTGGAAAGAATACTAATGGTCGCAAGGCCCGCTGCATTTTTTCGCATCCGAGCTATTAAGTTAGAGACGGATATAAAATTCTCTGGCTTGTAATAGTAGGATTTTCGACCTTTGAGAAATCTTAAGAAGGTAATGGAGCCTGCGTTGAATAAGAGATAAGTCGCCAGAATGACCAAAATGACAGCAATAAAGAATCCTTGAACAGCCGCTACCGGACGCTCAACGGTTAGCGCTATATAAAACGCAATTCCTAAGAGCCCAAGTCCTAAAAGAGTTTGGACCAGCAAGAAGCGTCCCTTCTTCTCTCCTGCCTTTTTCTGTTGCATGAGATTTAGGGAACTGTAGCGCAAGAGGCGGAAAGAATTCAACAAAAGAATGAGACCAAAAGCTAAGGCTAACCCAAGTAAAGTGTCTAGAACAGCCCCTATCTGGAAGGTTGATTGAATGACGACTGGTAGCCCCATACATTTTAAGAGGAGTGCAAAAATCAAGCGATCAAACAAGAGTCCCAAGCCTAGACCCGCCCCTACTGTAAGAATAAAGAAGATAAGCAATTCCCATAAGGTCATGACGAGGAGGTGCTTCTTCTCCATCCCCAAAACACTGTATAAGCCCAGTTCTTTGGAACGATTTTTCATGACATAGCCATTGGCATAAGCCACTAAAATGATGACGACCAACTGGACGACGAAACTACCAAAACCAAGAACAGTTCTCGCCGCTCCCCCTCCGTAAGAATCCTCTAAATGAGGGGTTGATGACAAGGCGATAAAGCTATAGAGGATCATGGTCGTTAACATGACAGCCAAGGCAAAGGGATAATAGAGCTTGCGATTTTGTTTGAGGTTAGAAAAAGCTAATTTACTTGTTAATTTAAACATCATGATCCTCCTTACCCGCCATGACCGTCAAGGTATCCGAGATTTCTTGGAACATCTGACGTTCTGTTTTTTCCCCGCGGAAGATCTGGTTGTAGAGAATTCCGTCCTTGATAAAGAGCACGCGCTTGGCCCGAGCTGCCGCTGCGGTTGAGTGGGTCACCATGAGGATGGTTTGCCCCATGCTATTGATATCTTCAAAGACATCTAGTAAAGCAGCCGAAGATTTGGAATCCAGCGCCCCTGTTGGCTCATCAGCAAGGAGGATTTCTGGTGAGGTGATAATGGCCCGTGCTACAGCCACCCGTTGTTTTTGCCCACCAGAGATTTCGTAAGGATATTTTTCTAGGAGCTGGTGAATGCCCAATTCCCGACTGACGCTATCGACCTTACTCATCATTTCCTTGACCGGTCTGCGTGAGAGGACTAAAGGGAGAAGGATATTGTCCTTGACAGACAAGGTATCGAGTAGGTTAAAATCTTGAAAGACAAAGCCAAGTTTTTCCCGACGGAAACTGGACGCATCCTTGTTCTTGATAGTTGAAGTATCGGTACCGTTGAGGTAGACCCGCCCTTCCGTCGGCTGATCCAGCATGGCTAGGATGTTAAGGAGGGTCGATTTCCCGGACCCTGATTCCCCCATGATGGCGACGTATTCCCCTTTTTCAACCGTGAAGTGGATATCTTTTAGGGCTTCAACCTGCGTTCCTTGAAAGCGGGTTTTGTAAATTTTTTTCACATGTTGTACATCTAATAAGGCCATTTTCATTCTCCATTTCCATCCGATCGTACGATTGACATCCATAAAACTTTTTTTACACCTCTATTGTAACGATTTAGAGAGATCTACAATAAGCTAACCTTTCATTTTTACCCTGATTTCTTACATTTCTGTAGGTAATAAAAAACTAGCATCCTTGCCGGAGCTAGTTCCTTCTTATAAGGCTGTGATGGCTGTGATCAAACCAAAGATGATCCCTGGAGCATTGGCTGCAGCAAGTGGGATATCGCGTTCTTTTTTGAAGAGTCCATAATAGACCCAAAGACTACAGTTGATAGCTGCGACAAGAGGTTGAATAAAGTTTCCTTTGTGACCAGCGAGGTTATCCATGATTTGTGGGAAGTAAGACACATACATCATCACAGACATAAAGGTCGCAACCCAACCAAGGATTTTTCATTTGTTTTTTTCATTCATTTTTTTATGACACCTTTCATTTTTTTAAGTATGCACTATTCTAACGCTTGCTCTCTTAAAAATTCAAGTACTTTTTTTCAACTGTTACCGAACTGTAAAGTGTCACAATCTTGTGATTTTTGCAGGAAGATGGATTTCTTTTCGAGTGGATTTTTCTCTAGTTGCCATTTTTTTGACACTTTGTCTAATTCTTTTTGCAAATGTGATCGTTTTCATTTTGCGTAGCATGCAAATTAGTTGCATTATCTTCCTACTTATGCTATTTTGATACACAGAGGTAAAATTTTATGAATAAACAAAAAATCAACCAAATCGTTGGCTCGATCGGTGCCTTTATTGGGATTATCGTTTTCATTGCCTACATCCCACAAATTATTGCTAATTTACAGGGAAATAAGGCCCAACCTTTCCAACCCTTGTCAGCTGCTATTTCTTGCTTGATCTGGGTCATTTATGGTTGGACAAAGGAACCTAAAAAAGACTGGATTTTGATCATTCCCAATTCGGCAGGTGTCATCCTAGGGGGATTGACTTTCCTTACATCACTTTAATAGAAAGCGAACAAAGACTGAACTCTACGGGTTCAGTCTTTTTTGTGTATCCCTTTGAAAAACAAAAACAATCGCAGTCGGTTTTCGTACAAAAAAGCCCGCTATGAGCAAGCTAAAAAAATTGACAATTCTTTTCTTTGAATAACCTATGCTGGATTATTGTGCAAAAATATCCAAATAATATCTGATTATTATTAGAGTATATTGAAACTTTCCGCTGTGAGAAAAGTGCCTGAAATAATCATGTTTCAGGCACTCGGAATTATTGAGACCTTAGGCTCAATAATTAGTCATGGAACTTCTTCGAAGTTCGCTGACGTCCGTACTCACCTAAGGAAAGTTTCAAATATGATCTAAGCTTCTCTTTTCCTAAATCTGCACAATCTTGCGATAACTCCGAGAGGTGATCCAAAAGACAACCAGGTAAGTGACGAGAAAGATGGCACAGACACTGAGGGTCACGATGAGGACTTGGCCACTATTGATGACACCGAGCACTTTGAGAATAAGGCGGATCATATGGTAGGCAAAGGCCAGGTGGATAAAGGCAAAGATGAGAGGAAGGAAGAAGACGGTCCGCACTTGACGGTTGATGGTCCGTTTAACCTCATCTTCATCAAGCCCTACCTGTTGGAGGATGACGAAGCGATCACGGTCTTCATAGCCTTCTGAGATTTGCTTGTAGTAGATGACGATGACTGTTCCGATCATAAAGATCAATGACAAGAAAATACCGATAAAGAAGATGCCACCAAAAATGCTATTCATTTCTCTCACATTATATGCTCGATTCCCTCCATAGACAAATTGCATATCTGTCAGCTGGCTACTAAAATCATCGATTAGCTTGTCATAGCTGTCAGCTAACTTAAGTTGTTGTTCTTCATCTACATTGACATTGAAACCACCATAGATTTGGGTAACGACAGCAAGGTTCGGAAACTGAGCGACAAAGGCTGAAAGGTCAGGGACGATCAGGTAATTGAAATCCTCTGTCAGCATATTGAAGATGTTTGGGACATGATCGGTGATAAAATCCTTGGTCACTTCTTCCTTGACTTGGAAGTCTTTCCCATTGATGGTAAACTGCTTCTGCCCTTTCAGAGCCTGGTTATGGGCAAAGAGGATAACCTGGTTGCCGGTCAGATCGACGTGTTCTCCTGTCATCTGCTCATAGCTAGCTGCATCAAAGACCAGGAAGACTGTTCTCGGTCTGACATCGTGTTCATCATCAGGATAGACCGTGAGTCTGTGCCCTTTTGTGATTCGACCCCAAAGGTAGCATAGGTCATCAGGTCACGATTTTTGATCTCAAGCTGGTGCTCAGATGCAAATTCATCAAATTTCTGATTGATTAGCTCCAAATCCACGCCTTTTCCTTGAATGGAGAAATCATGTGGATTCATGATTTTTTTGATCATTTCACCACCAACATAGATGTTGGTCGCAGCAGAGATGGTCACCAATACCATGGTCGAGAGGATAGCAATGGTCGCAAGCCCCACCGCATTTTTCTTCATGCGATAGATGAGGTTAGAGACCGAGATCATGTTGTTGGGTTGGTAATAATAGTTCTTCTTTTTCTTAAGCAGATGCAAGAAGACGGTGATCCCAGCATTAAAGAGTAGGTAGGTCCCGATCATAACTAAGACAACCGCTAGAAAGAAGATCAAAATCGCAGACATGGGGTCTTTGACAGACAAAGCTAGGTAGTAGCCAAAACCGAGAGAGGCTAAGCCCAGGATGGTTTGGGGCCACAAGAAGCGGGCTTTCTTTTCACCACTAGCCTTCTCACGTGTCAGTTGCAGAGCGTTCAATCGAAGAATACGCCAAGCGTTGAGAAAAACCAAGAGGGCAAAGATGAGACCAAAGGTAACAAAGACCAAGATGACAATCCCTGGTTGGAAGGTAGATACCAGCTGGACCTTCATCTTCATGAGTTTCAAGAGAAAGGCAAAGATCAGCTTGTCAAAGAGGGCGCCGATCAAGATACCGCTTGAGATAGTCACAAAACCAAAAATCAAGAGTTCTTTGAAGATCATGCTGATGAGATGCCGTTTTTCAAGGCCTAGCATACTGTAAATTCCCAACTCCTTGGAGCGGTTTTTCATGACAAAGCTATTGGCATAGAGCACGATGATAGCCCCAGCAACATTTACCACGAACAGTCCCAAGCCTAGGGTGAAGAGTATGGGAGATCCCCCTCGAAGCTTAGAAATGTTTGGATTAAAGGTCAAGGAGTCAAAGAGATAGGCGATGGTCACTGCGAGAATGACCGCAATCGCAAAGGGATAATAGAGCCTGCGGTTCTTGATGAGATTAGAGCAAGCTAATTTAGTGGTCAATCGAAACATCTACTCCACCTCACTTGCCATGACCGTCAAGGTATCCGAGATTTCTTGGAACATCTGACGCTCGGTTTTCTCCCCGCGGAAGATTTGATTGTAAAGAATTCCGTCCTTGATAAAGAGCACACGCTTGGCCCGAGATGCTGCTGCGGTTGAGTGGGTCACCATGAGGATGGTCTGGCCCATGCTATTGATATCTTCAAAGACATCTAGCAGCGCAGCCGAAGACTTGGAATCCAACGCCCCTGTTGGCTCATCAGCAAGGAGAATTTCTGGAGAGGTGATAATAGCCCGTGCTACAGCCACCCGTTGTTTTTGCCCACCAGAAATTTCGTAAGGATATTTCTCTAGAAGTTGGTGAATGCCCAACTCCCGACTGACGCTATCGACCTTGCTCATCATTTCCTTGACGGGTCTGCGAGAAAGGACCAAAGGTAAGAGGATATTGTCCTTAACGGACAAGGTATCGAGCAGATTAAAATCTTGAAAGACAAAGCCTAGTTTTTCCCGACGGAAGCTGGACGCATCCTTGTTCTTGATGGTTGAAGTATCGGTGCCATTGAGGTAGACCCGCCCTTCCGTCGGCTGGTCCAGCATGGCTAGGATATTGAGAAGGGTCGATTTCCCGGACCCTGATTCCCCCATGATGGCGACGTACTCCCCTTTTTCCACGGTGAAGTGAATATCTTTCAATGCTTCGACCTGCGTCCCTTGAAAGCGGGTTTTGTAGATTTTTTTGATATGTTGAACGTCTAGTAATGACATACTTTTCTCCTTTTACTAGTAGATCAAGAAAAATTCTTGGGTTTGTTGTAGGACTTGGCGACCAAATTCCACCTTTTCCAAATCGGTTTTCTTATTTGGTTTCTTAATCTTTTTGGGTTCTTTCATCCATTTCAAGAGTTTCATTTTCTTGACCTCCTTCATTTGATGAGACTATTGTATAAAAAAAATAAAAAGGTGGTCACCATAACCTAACCTTTCATTTTTTTATAATATTTCTTACAGTCTTGTAAGGAACGAACTCATGATCCATTTTATTGAAAATCTTCAACTTCTAATTCCATTAAGTCATCAACGCATCTAGAATCAAGTTTATCAGTCCGAACTGCATGTTTCATCAACATTTTTTCATATATATTTCTAACAAAACGACCATTAGAAAAATTTTCTGTATTTTTTTGGATTTCACTATTAAAATATCTTTCAAGAGAAAGTTTTAACTCATTACTTAACTTATAATCATCCTGACGACATAAATATTCTAGAATCGTCATTAGTTCTTTGGAAGAATAATCTCCAAACTCAATAAAGTAATTAAATCGAGATTTTTAGTCCTTGATTTGATTCAAAAAAATTTCTCCATCGGTTTACTATAGCCTGCAACAATAACAACTAAATCATCTCGATAGTCTTCTAAAGCCTTTGTTAATTCTGTTAAACATTCCCGCCCATAGGAATCTGTACTTTCGTTTTTCGGTAATACTATACGCTTCATCAATAAAGAGAACTCCTCCCTTGGCCTTTTCAATAACACTTTTTTTACTTTAAGTGCTGTCTGACCTTGATATCCAGCAATCAAATCCGTCCGTGAAACTTCCGTAAAATGTCCTTTCGTTAACAGACCTAACTGTTTATACATTTTGCCTACAATCCTAGCAACTGTGGTTTTTTTCCTGTGCCTGGATTGCCTGTAAATGCCATGTGTAAGGTTCGATTTGGAATCTTTAAGCCATTTTCTTTTCTAATTCTCTGGATATTCTGATAGGAAATTAGATTATTGACTTCTTCCTTGACTTTATCTAAGCCAACTAAATGATTCAACTCATCTTTTAATTTATCAAAGGAAATTTCTTCAGACTTTTGATTTGTCACTGTGTTCTTGTACTTCGATAGGCTAATATAACCAGAGTATTTTAAAAGTGACTCTGATACCAAATTTGCAGTTGTTGCTACTTTCGTTGAAGCATCCTTTTTTTTAACAACTAGATACTGTAAAATATCAATTACTGATTCTTCAGAATAATCATTTAATAGAAGGGCTATTTTTTCAATAAATTGACCTTTTGATCCTGTTTGAATATCAAATTTTTTTGATATCTCAATTAATTCATCCTGATAACGACTCATTTTGTTACCTCATCAATAAAATGATTAACGTCACAACAGCAAATCCAGTAGCTATGCCTGTCAAAACAAAAGAGGTTAATAGTTTATTCGATAGGATATTTACTTGACTTTTTACAGAATCTAATTCATTCTTTAACTGCGAAATTTCTGAAGATTCATCTTTCATGATACTTGAAGACTTTTCTATCTCCTCAACCCTACTTTCAAGTTGCTCAATAAGAGTGACTAATTTACTATAATCAATCTCAGATAGTTGAGCCGATACTTTTTCTTTAAACTGTTTTAAAGCGACTAAGGTGGCCGTTTGTTTATCGATTGACTTATCAATTCTTTCTTGTTCTATTAAAATCTTTTCATTTGTCTTTTTAATCGCAGAAACAGACGTTAATATAGCTTGAATATAATCCTTATCCAATGCTTCTAGAGCTTTATATACTTCACCAAATTCTTTAATTAAGTTTTGATCACGATCATAAACATTTGAAAAATACTTCTGAAGTTTTTCAATCAATGAATTTAGTTCTTTCCCAGTCACTCCGTGTTCAGCCCACTCTAGTCCAAAGATATCTTCATGTGTACGAACTTTATCAAACTTTAACTCTTTAACATCTTGTTCAGCAAATTTTTTTAATTGCTCTTTTGCTGCGTTAAAATCATGATTACTAATCTGTAAATCAAATTCTTTTTCCATAATATCTCCTAATCCATTAGCTCAGCCAATAAGGCATCGATTTCTGTAAATTCATTATCATCTTTTTCTTTTTCCTCAAGTAAGAAAGAAAGTTCATCCTTCATTATTTTTCCTGCTTGACGATGTCGATCTTCTATTTGACTTAAAGACTCCATTTTGTCTACTTGCACAAGTGCCATTTCAACAGCATTCATTTGGGCTTGTACAACAAGTTTATCATTGTATTTATCGATTTTTTTATTTGTTAATTCGTCAATCTGTTTTTCGACAATCATTTGATCAATTAATTTCAAAACAAACGCACCAGCTATACCTGCTACTGTTGCACCCATAAACGTCCCGATTAAACCAGATAAGCTTCCTAGTAATGGGATTTCTACACCAAGCGGAGGAAAAATTGATAACAGAGTTGCACCAATCGCACTACTTAAAACAATCGCTCCAGCAGCTGTTACTCCTGCAACGATAATTTTCCCTATCTCAAGCATTTTAACACTAGTACTTTTTATTTTTTTATTTTTCTGGATTTTTTTAAATATTCAATTGCCTCGGTAAGAGATCGCCAACCTTGCTGAATAAAAGTCCAAACTTGCATAAATGTTCCAACAACAGGCCCAATGATGGAAGTTGCTAACATCGTAACCATCGATTGCCCAACACCAAGGACATGATGAGAAAGATTGGACATAAAGTTTGAAATAGCTTCCTTTACTTTTGCAATGAAGGTTCCGAAATTCTTCTCTTTTTCACCCAACCAAGAAATAAACTTCTTAACGATTTCTCTCAAAAATTCAGTCAACAATTGAAGAACAGCAGCTTTTAAGGCCTTTCCTGTCACTTTCAAAGCCTCTTTACGTCGTGATTTTTTGCCAGATTCAACTGCTCTTTTTTTAGCGCTATCTTTAAAATCCGAATATCCTTCACGAGCTTCTTTTTCATCATATTCTGCTTGTCTTCTATCTATATTAAATCGTTCCTCTGGTTTTAGTCCGTTTCTTTCAGAATTTAAAAATTCTAACATAGGTTTGTCACCCTTAGACATATTCGCTGAGGCATCTAAATCATGTAAATTCTTCGAACTGTTAGCAAAAACTTTAATTTCATCTTTTGTAGAAAATGCAACTAAATCAATATCATTCATTTGTTCTTTAATAGATATAGTATGATCTTTATGAACAGATGATGAACCTTTATCTCTTCCCTTATCAAAAAAATTCACGAGTTTCTTTCTTTAAAATTCTCTCTCCGTTCTTATTCAGTGTAAAAAGAATCTTGCCACTCATTGTATATTTTTTTGATGATCAACAGTTCTATTATGAGTAGCAATTAAACCTTTTTTTCAAAATTTTCAGTAGTTTGTATATGTGCTTCTTTTTCGTAAATCTAGTTTTTTTGTCCATTGTTATCTTTAATAAACTCTTCACCAATTTGGACTGCTAATTGATTTTTGAACTTGGTCCCAAATGATGTCTTGAATGGCTTCTTCAAGATATTGATTATTTTGTAATTTTTCTCTATCCTCCTCAATTGAAGAAAGTTCATCTAAAATATCATTTAACTCAACTTGAAAACTACTTTGTAACTCTATCAAATTTCCAAATTCTAATTCATTATTAGTAATTCCTAATATTTCATTTTTATTTTCCATAATAATCCTTCTCCCTAATCCATGACCAACTTCTTTTTCTTCAAAGTGAATGGCAACAGTCGTCCCTTGGCCGACCTGGGACGTCATCTGGAGTTGGTGCCCTAGCTGATCGGCAATCTTTTTAGACAGATAGAGGCCTAGTCCAGAGGATTGCTGGGTCAAATGCCCATTGTAGCCGGAGAATCCCCGCTCAAAGACACGGAGTATATCACTATCCTTAATTCCAATCCCACTATCTTTCATATAAAGGGTCTGGTCTTTGAAATAGATCTCAATCCCGCCAGTGCTGGTATACTTAAGGCTATTAGACAGCAATTGCTCGATGATGACCAAGAGCCACTTGCGATCGGTAATGACGGCGACATCTAAGTCATGCAGATCCACCGTCAAGCCCTTTTTGAATAAAGAAGATGGCATACTTTCGCACGACTTCTTTGACCAGCTCTTCGAGTGGAACACGCTTAAGAACCAAATCATCGTGAAAGCTTTCGAGTCTCAGATACTGGAGGACCACATTGGCATAGGAATCAATCTTAAAGAGCTCCTGCTCCATTTGTTGTCTCAGGTCGCTGTCTTCTATATTTTTAACCAGGAGTTGGCTGGCCGCAATGGGCGTCTTAATCTGGTGGACCCAGAGGGTATAGTAATCCATCAGGTCATTGTAGGTCTCTAGACTCACCGTTGTCTGCTCACGTTGGGCTTGCTGACTGGTTGCTAGTTTCTGACTCAAGACCAGTTCTAGAGGGGTCTCAGGTAGTCCCTCCCCATAGAGCACTTCCTTCCGGCAGGCCTGATACCCAGCCACTGCATCCCAAATGACCAGAAGAAGACTCAAAAAGCCAAAATTCCTGTCAGGTAAAGGAGAAAATTGCGGTAGCCTTCGAATATATAGGCAAACAAGACCAGGGATGAAAGGAGTAAACCAATCAAATAGAGATAGCGGCGATGAGAAATCAGATAGTGTTTGACAAATAAGAATTGATTATCCATTGCTCAACCCGTATCCTATCCCTTTTTTCGTTTCGATAAAATGTTCCAGTCCTGCTTCTTCGAGTTTCTTCCGAAGTCTAGCTACATTGACCGATAGGGTGTTATCATCAATAAAGAAATCACTGTTCCACAATTCCTTCATTAGATCATCCCGAGCCACTACACTTCCAGCTTTTTCAAAAAGGATGCGAAGAATTTGAAATTCATTTTTGGTCAAATTAACCACCTCTCCCTCGTAGACCAGATCCATGGATTTGAGATTGAGGATGGCGCCCCGGTGTTCTAACAAATCTTGATCAGTTCCAAACTCATAAGAGCGGCGAAGGAGACCCTGAATTTTTGCCAGAAGGACATTGGGATCAAATGGCTTGGTCACATAGTCATCTCCTCCCATATTGATAGCCATGACGATGTCCATAGCTTGATCTCGTGAGGATAAAAACATGATAGGGACCTTAGACACCTTACGAATCTCCTGGCACCAATGGTAGCCATTATAAAGAGGAAGGCCAATATCCATCAGAATCAGATGAGGATTGGTCTGAACGAAGGTCCCCAATACATCCATAAAGTCATCAACTGCAATAACTTCAAAGCCCCACTGCTCCATGATTTTCTTCACTTGTTGGCGAATGGTTTCATCATCTTCGACAAGAAGAATTTTGTGCATGCTCTTTCCTTCTCTTTCTTACTAGAGTATTACCCTTTCATTATATCAAATTATCCAAGGAGCATACATATTTTTCGCCATCTCAACTTACAGGTAACTCCTTTCGTCAATTTCCTATTTTTACTGAGGGGCTTTTCAGGTATTTTATGCTATACTGAACATACAGATACAAAGGAGAATCTCATGTCCACGATTTTTTTGATTATCTAGACTATATCGCCTATGATTCCATCTACGATCGCCCTTTTAAGGAACTCGATGTCCTGGCACTGACAGAGCTGACCTATCTTCCTTTTGATCGGATCGTGCCTCAAGGGGATACGACCAATATTGAAGTCCGCTTATCTGATGCAGTAGAGCTAGTCGATCGAACCACAGATTTCATCGTGACAGACCAACACCTGCAATTAGTCGATGTCCTAGCTACATCCAAACGCTTTAAGAATGTCAAACTTCTTAACTATGTCGACGAATATGACCCCGATGTTCAGAAGCAGTTTGCGGCTATGACCTATCGTCTTACCATGGATGTTTATTTGGTCGTTTTCAGAGGGACGGATGATACCTTGATCGGTTGGAAGGAAGACTTCCACATGACCTATATGGACCATGTCCCATCTCAGAGACGTGCAGCTAGCTACCCTACAACATGTCATGAAGGAATTTCCTAAAGGACGCTTTATGGTCGCCGGTCACTCCAAAGGGGCAATCTCGCAGCCTACGCCTGCTCTTACCTTCCAGATCATCTGTTTGAACGGGTCGACGCCATCTACTGTTACGACGCTCCTGGCCTCAACAAGGCCATTATCGAAACGGAGGGCTATCAACGAATCGCGCACCTCGTTCACCGCTTTGTCCCGCAAGGGTCCATCGTTGGGATGATGCTGGAAGTTCCTGAGCCTGCTACGATTGTCAAAAAGTCGTGCCTTTGGTGGCTTTGCCCAGCATGACACCTTTACTTGGATGGTTGAAAAGGATGGATTTGTGACACTGGATCAAACCAGTCCCGATAGCCAGCAGACCGACGAGACCCTGAAGCAGTGGGTTCGCGAAACATCGGCGGATGAGCGCAAGAAGTTCTTTGATACTTTTTTTGGCATTTTTTTCTGGACGCCGGCATCACTTCGATTAATGATTTGATGAACTTGAAAAAAATTTCTCCAAGATCAAAAGAAATCTTTCAAAATGCTCAGGACCTAGATCCAACAGAAAGAGAAATGCTGGAACGTCTAGCTAAAGCAACTCATCGACACCCGTGTCCAAGCTTGGAAAAAAATGGCAAACAGTTCCCCGGATCCTGCTTCAAATGGCTGCATTTTTTTCAAGCGAAAACAAGCATTCGAGACCACCTCACCACTTCTCCTTGAGCACAAAGAGTAGGACAAAAGGAACAGATTATAACTCCAAGCCAAACGCGGAACTCCTCTATGAAGGATGTGGCTTGAAATTAAAATAAGAAAACCAGGAAAATTAATTTTCCTGGTTTTCCTTTGAAGTCAAAGTATTTTTCCCGATTTCCCTTACGGCTAGAAGTCCATTTTCCATCCATTCTAGGACTTTAACTGTTCTCTTTTCAGACCACCAAGATAGTTTCTAGGTTCTATACTCCGTATCTTCTGTATTTTTTAACAAGTCTTTCTACCCGTTTGATCTCTGCAGCGATGTCTGAACGGTTTTGCTCATGTAAAGCAATGGTTGCCTCATCAGCAATATCTAATAAATCACCTAATTCAAACCATAATTTATCTTGGTAACGACGGAACAAATAGCTCCACACTCCGACTCCAACTGTCCATAAAAGAAGGACTGGCAAGAACAATAACATCCAACTTCCAATCACTACAAGCGATTCTTCTGCTTTAAATCCAAGTAAACGGATGACATGCACTGCTATTCCAAGCAAGCCTAGCATAGACAGGGCAAGAATCCAGCCCACAACTTTCATTCCTCTTGCGGGTGGGGTCTCTGATGGGAAGTCTACATCAATCCCACTCTCCCCTACTAAACCTTCTGCGATACCACGAAACTCTTGGATTTCATGTTTTTTCAATACCATGCGTCTAGGCACCATATAAAACATTATCATATTTCTTTCTCCTTTACATACGATAGGACCTATGAACTTCGTTTCCATCATACTCCAAAATGAGGTCGATTCCTATCAGGTAATTGTCACCTTATTCTTAGTGACGACCTATTTCATGATTTGTCCCATCATCCGCTACACTATATGCATGAACCATGAAGTCACCAATCAATCATAATCACTAGAGAATGAATAGACCCCATTCTAGCATCAGAAACCAACTGAAATCCTATCCTTATTTCTTTATTGACGATAGAAGTATTGATCCGCTGAATAGTTCCCAGCTGATTGGGTAACGACCAAGCGAGGCTTGCTCGTGTCTGACTGGTCTCCATCAGGGTTTTCAAACCCAATCTTAAAGAGACCAACAGCTGCACCAGTTTCTCCCACTCTCAACTCGACATAAGGGATTTTGCTAGTCTTATCTGAGTTTGCTACTGCTTTAATCCTTCCTTGTCCTTTGACTGTACCATCCGCCTGAATGACCATTTCCTGCCCCTTCGCATTGCGCCAGGTACCCACTAGACTTGAAAAGTCTCCACTATTAATCGCAGAAATATCCAGATCCACTTCTTTCTTTGGAGCAGGATAAGCTTCCCACCACTTGTCTTGGTAGGTTTGGAAAGAAGCTTGATGATAAAAGATGCGTCTCAAAGGAGAAACGACGCCATCAGGTCCTTGAACATTTTCAGGAATCAAGGTCATGATCAGCTCTTGTCCAGGACTAGTTCCTTTCGTACCTTCTTGCACAAAATAAACCTGATAGGTAGAGCCTGCTTTCCGAGGTTTCTTATCTTTATTGAGGACAAATTGGACATTCGTTGCTCCACTCCAAAAGATCCATCCTTTTTCTTTATCTGAACTAATGTAAGGAAAGACCGTCGTTCGATGATTATAAAAGTCTTCTGGACTATAGCCGTACAACTTGAAGCCCGAATCCGCAATCATCTTTTCAATATAATTATTGGTATATGTCCCTTCAAAGGTCGTTAAATCCCCATCCAAAACGTCGTCGTCAGGATCTGTTGATTTAAAGAAATCCTTCCGATTGGCAAAGACCATCTCATGATCGGGATCTTTATCTGACATGGTTACCGTAATAAGGGGATCTTTATCTGATTTGTATTTAAAGATACGCACAGTGACGGTAAAATCAGTATTCCCATCAGACTTTTTCATCTGGCTAGTAGAAACTTTATTGGCACCTTCTACTTTGAAATCCGTTGAGAACGTTGCTGATACAGGACCATCTTCTGTCTCGTAATCAATCTTCCAAGATTTCCCATCTTTTTGAATCTTGGCCTTATCACGCGAACTTGAGACATATTCACCAGATAGATCGATGGCTTTCCTTAGAAGAAGACGAGGTCTTCGAGGTCTGATTGAACTCTTTTTGATGATCCGGTTGGATATTGGAGCTAGAGTAGAGATAAACTCCTCCAATTAGAACCACTGCACTCACAAAAGCGATGATCATCCAAAGATATTTCTTATCTAATTTTTTGATCATTTCAATACCTCCTTGAAATGGTAGTTACCTAATAGTATACCTTAAATTCTATTTAAAGCAAATTTTGACTGAATTTCATAAACTTTTTATTGTTTTTCGATACTTTTTTATTGACTTATTTTTTATAAGGAGTATACTATAAGTGAAAAATAAAAAACTTTAAGGAGGCTTGCGATGAAAAACTCAAAAACCTTAAAAAATGTCATTGAAGTCTTAACGGCTTTCATTTACTTCTGTGGCTTTATGACCTTGGCAGCACTGGTCATCCACTTGCTTTCCCGGATGGGAGTGTTTAAGGATCTCATTCAATCTGGACGCTTGTCCTTTGAGGTAAATGGCATCCAGCTCTTCCCCAAACATCTGCAACCCCTCTGGCAGTTGCTCTTCCCACTAGCCTCAAGCGCTATTTATATTTTTCTTCTCCTCACTATTCGCAGCTTCCTCCAAAATCTCTATCAAGAAAAGATCTTTTCTCACTCCAACATTGATCTTTGCAACCGAGCTTGGAAGATCCTCTTGGTCTTGTCCTTTATGTCTGGTACACTTGAGACCAATGGCGATGCTTATCTCCTTCCCTTCACCTTCCAATTGACCTTTAACACAGGACTTCTCCTTGCTGTCCCAATTGTCTGGATCCTTGGCAAGATTTTAGAAAGAGGGATTGAGATCGCTGAAGAAAATGAGCTGACTATTTAAGGAGGGGACCATGATTATCATCAATCTAGATGTCATGCTGGCCAAGCGAAAGATGAAATCCAATGAGCTAGCAGATAAAATCGGCATCACGACAGCCAACCTCTCCATCCTCAAGACAGGCAAAGCCAAAGCCATCCGCTTCACCACCCTTGAAGCCATCTGCAAAGAACTTGACTGCCAACCAGGAGATATTCTGGAATACCGGCCAGATGAATAGGAAATGGATTAAGAAATGTAATTGGAGACTTTCCTTAGGTGAGGACGTACGGTAGCGATACAACAAAAGCACTCCCATGGGAGTGCTTGAGAGCGTAGACAATCTGTTCTTCCTTACAAATCAAATAGATTCTATAAAAAATAAAAAAATTCATTCATTAGAATTATTCAATCATCTACTGAAACTTTCCGCCGTGAGAAAAGTGCTAGAAACACTTTTGTTTCTAGCACTCGGGAGTTTTGGAACCTTAGTTCCAAAACTAAGTCATGGAACTTCTTCGAAGTTCGCTGACGTCCGTACTCACCTAAGGAAAGTTTTTTAGATGATTTTTTCTTTGTCTATCGTTTAGCCAATGATGCTTCCATTTGGTACAGATGGATCAACCGTTAAGACTGTTAATTGATCCCCGTGTTCTGCGGAAAGAATCATACCTTGGCTAACATATTTCTTCATCATCTTACGTGGTTTGAGGTTGGCCACGATTTGGAGTTTCTTGCCGACCAATTCTTGTTCATTTGGATAGAATTTCGCGATACCAGAAAGGATTTGACGATCTTCACCGTCACCAGCGTCAAGACGGAAGCGAAGCAACTTGTCTGAGCCTTCGACGCGTTCCACTTCTTTGACTTCTGCTACACGGATTTCAACCTTGTCAAAGTCTTCAAATTTAATCTCGTCTTTTTCAGACTTGAGTTCCACTTCTTCTGGAATCCATTCTTTTTCTTGTGGTTTACCAGCAGTCATTTGAGATTGGATATAGGCAATTTCTTCATCCATGTCCAGACGTGGGAAGATTGGAGTTCCTTTGGCAACCACTGTAACATTTTCAGGGAAACCAGCTAGGGTCAAGTTTTCAAGATCGAAGTCCAAGCCCAAGCCAAGTTGTTCCAGGATGGCATTTGACGTGTTCATCATGAATGGTTGGATCAAGTGAGCCACGACACGAAGGCTGGCTGCCAAGTGAGCCATCACTGCTGCCAATTGTTCCTTATCACCATCTTCTTTAGCGAGCACCCATGGAGCAGTCTCATCGATGTACTTGTTGGTACGAGAGATGATGTTCCATACGGCTTCAAAGCGCGTGGGTAATCAACCGCGTTCATTTGCTTGTGGTATTCAGCGATGTTTTTCTTCAACTACCTTAGCCAAATCAGTATCAAATGCTGTGACATTTTCGACATAAGCCGGAACTTGACCACCAAAGTATTTGTTGATCATGGCTACCGTCCGGTTGAGGAGGTTTCCAAGGTCATTAGCCAATTCATAGTTGATGCGGGCTACGTAGTCTTCTGGTGTGAAGGTACCATCTGAACCAACTGGCAAACTGCGCATGAGGTAGTAACGCAGTGGATCCAAGCCAAAACGTTCCACCAACATTTCTGGGTAGATGACATTTCCTTTAGACTTCGACATCTTGCCGTCTTTCATGACAAACCAACCATGGGCAATCAAGCGGTCTGGCAATTTGATATCAAGCATCATGAGAAGGATCGGCCAGTAGATGGAGTGGAAACGGAGGATGTCTTTTCCAACCATGTGGAAGACAGTGCCGTTCCAGAACTTGTCAAAGTTGTCATGTCTGCTCTTGATCGTAACCGAGAGCGGTCACATAGTTAAGAAGGGCATCGATCCATACATAAACCACGTGTTTTTGGATTGGATGGAACTGGGACTCCCCAGGTAAAGGTAGTCCGAGATACTGCCAAGTCTTCCAAACCTGGCTCGATGAAGTTTTTCAACATTTCATTGAGACGGCCATCTGGAGTGATGAAGTCTGGTTGGGATTTGAAAAACTCAACCAAGCGGTCTTGGTATTTGCTGAGACGAAGGAAATAGGATTCTTCAGAAACCCATTCTACTTCGTGGCCTGATGGGGCTACCCCACCGATGACCTTGCCATTCTCATCACGGTAAACCTCAGCCAATTGGCTTTCTGTAAAGAACTCTTCATCAGATACTGAATACCAACCAGAGTATTCACCAAGGTAGATGTCGTCTTGCGCTAGCAAACGTTCAAAGACTTGGGCCACCACTTTTTCATGGTAATCGTCTGTCGTACGGATGAATTTATCATATGAGATATCGAGTAATTGCCAGAGTTCTTTCACTCCAACCGCCATCCCATCTACATAAGCTTGCGGCGTAATGCCAGCTTCTTCGGCTTTTTGCTGGATCTTTTGCCCGTGCTCATCGAGACCAGTCAGGTAGAACACATCGTAGTTCATCATACGTTTGTAACGCGCCAAGACGTCACAGGCGATCGTTGTGTATGCTGAACCAATATGCAATTTACCAGATGGGTAATAGATAGGGGTTGTGATGTAGAATGATTTTGTCATTTTCTTTTCCTTTCAGGGCTAATGGAACCCAATTTAGTAACACTCTATTATAACATTTTTAGGAGACCCTGAAAACCCAAAACCAGCTAGAATCTAAGGAAGACAAGCAAAAAGAGAGTGGGACAGAAATCGGTAATTCGTTAGAATTCGATTTCGTCGTCCCACCTCCGCACAGTTGAGTAGGGCTGTAAAAGCTGATGAAATCAGCGTAGTAGAGCCCACTCAACCACTGCGTCTTGCTCGACAATCCAAAAACAATTAAGAGGCTAGGACTTTTGTCCCAGCCTCTTCTATGATTGATAACGAATCACGCTATCTTACTTTCCAAGATAGTATTCTTTTACAACGTTCAATTTTTCGTCAAATTCGAATACCAATGGTGGGAAGTTAGGGATTTCCACATCCATGATTTCGTCGTCTGACAATTGTTTGATGTGTTTTACAAGGGCACGGATTGAGTTACCGTGTGCTCCTACGAATACGTTTTTACCGTCTTTAAGAGCTGGAGCGATTTTATCTTCCCAGAATGGAAGAGCACGTTCCAAAGTCACTTTCAAGTTTTCAGCATCTGGAATCACTGAATCGTCAAGTGAAGCGTAACGACGGTCAGTGTGTGCTGAGTGTTCATCATCACGGTCCATTGCAGGAGGCAATACATCGTATGAACGACGCCAGATATGAACTTGTTCATCACCAAATTGTTCAGCAGCTTCAGCTTTGTTTTTACCAGTCAAACCACCGTAGTGACGTTCGTTCAAGCGCCATGATTTTTCAACTGGAACCCACAATTGGTCAGATGCTTCAAGAGCCAAGTTAGTAGTTTTGATCGCACGTTTCAATACTGAAGTGTAAGCTTGGTCAAATTCGATACCAGCTTCTTTGATCAATTTACCAGCGTCGATCGCTTGTTGTGTACCTTTTTCAGACAAATCAACATCAGCCCAACCAGTGAAAAGGTTAGCTTTGTTCCATTCAGACTCACCGTGGCGAGCAAAAACCAATTTTACCATTTGATGGATCTCCTTTTATTTTCCGAGGTTCCCCTCGTTTATCTATTCTATTCTACTAGATTTTGAGGGAAAAATCTAGTCTTAACAGAGCTAGATCGAAGATTTCGTGAAAATTTTTATCAATTCTTTTTCATGGACATTTACAAGTCGCTCTCACCAGGGTTCTAAATCCTGCCTCTTCCACCTCTTTCCACAAGCCAGACTAAACAAAAACCTCTAAAAGAGGTTTGCTTACAATTGCTTCTTCTGGCATTCCGGACAAAGGCCATAAACTG